>SDBU01000794.1_pt1 | contig 45278 bp, 63 predicted proteins | sample 2277071 | NCBI WGS metagenome assembly SDBU01 (sample SAMN10397929, study PRJNA504765) | marine sediment metagenome | isolation source: marine sediment core GS08_GC12, 126 cmbsf | place: Arctic Ocean: Gakkel Ridge, Loki's castle | collected 2008
TCATATAAGGGTACGTGCTGAAGATAGTGATTTATATTTAGGGGATTCAAGCGGTGAGCAGGTCTTAATTTTAAGCGATGGAGATGCTACGTTCTCTGGCAACGTTGGCATAGGCTTAACTAACCCTTTAGTAGCTTTAGATGTTGTGGGCGACATCACCCTAACAGGCACAGTAACCATAGATTCCGACAATTCTGTGCTTATTTTGGGCGATGGTCAGGATGCTTCTATCAGGTTTGACGGCGACTCGCTTAATCTTGATACAACTTTAAACGATAATATTTACAATATGGAAATAAAGGTAGGCCAGAACGCCAACTTCATAATAGAGGATGAGAACGGACTTGACCGTCTTAATATAGATATGGCGGGGAACGGTAATGTAACGTTCGGTAATCCACTAACCGTTTCTATTACGGACACTCTTGGTGCTGATGAAAGAAAGGCTGTTGATGTAACCTTGGATGTAGAGGTGCCAGGAACTTTAAACCAAAACAAATGGGGTGCTTATTACTCAGTAACTCCTAATTCTGATGGAGGGGCTATAGACGGGGATATGATAGGTATGGAAGGAAGAGTATTAGCGGAGGGAACCAATAACTATACAGGAAAGATTATAGGGCTTGTCGGTGACGGAAGATTTTACGACTTGAACGGTGACAGTCAAGCAACGGTAGATGAACTATACGGAGCAAAAGTGGGCTGGCAAGCTGTCAGCACACACGGAACAGGGGGAACAGTTACTAAAGCGGCAGGTCTGTGGATACCTACTCCAACAACAAATAAAATGTCCGTTACCACCGCTTATGGAATATTGATAGACAACCAAAATAAAGGAGTTACCAACTGGGCGATTTATTCTACTGGAGGTCAATCGGCTCATTCAGGAAACATATCAATCGGCACTCTTACAGCCCCATCGGTAGCCTTAGATGTAGCAGGGGCCGGAATATTCACAGGCGACTTAACTTGCGATAATATAACCGTTGGAAACGACTCAACCATAACGGGTGCAGCCTCTATAACTCTTACAGCAGGTGACGATTTAGAAATAAGAGCAGCAGACAGCGTAAGATTACAAGCCTCTGGTGATGTTGATGATTATATAGACATTGACACTATTTCAAATGTCCCTGTTATTTCAACAGTTGGCGGTTCAAATCTTCGACTAAAATCAAGTGGAGGAGTGGTAGAAATCGGGGATAATGCAGGAGCGACTCAAGGGTACTTAGCAATAATATCTGTTGCTAATCAGGCGGCAGGTTCAAGATTAGAATTTTTAGAAACACCTGAAACTGCTTCGTCTACTGGTGCGTACATGGTTTATGATGGTGATGCAAATGACTTTTTTATTGGAACAAGATTAAGTGGTGGTGATACTGCCAGCATAAGGCTTGACCGAGACGGAACAGGTGATACGCATTTTTTAAATGATATAACCGTAGCGAATGATGCTACTTTTACAGGCACAGTAACCGCTTCAGGAGGATTGATTATCCCTTCAGGAATAACGCCTGCCCCCAATACCGTAGGAGGGATATTTTTAGATACAGATGCTTCGGCTAACGGGGATTTGATGGTTTATGGGAATGGAGCGTGGCGAAAGGTAATATCGTTACCATAAGGAGGAAGGTGATGGAACAGAAAATAGAGCTTACTCCACAGGAAATAGAAGATATTAAAGATACCGCGACCTTCAGGGCGAAGGTTATGGTTGAACTTAAGCGCCTCTGCCATATACCTTCAAAGGTTACTGCCTTAGAAACAAAAGTCTTAATATATGGTTCCCTCACCCTGCTTTTGCTTGCCGGGATGCTGACTTTAGGCCTTAGAGTAATGGCAAACGGAGGGCCAAAATAGATGCTCCAAAAAGGCCTCACAAAAGAACAGGCTGATAGAATTTTAGAGGATTTTGAAAGCCTAACATTGGCCCTAAATTTGGTTAAACAATTATCAGAACAAATTGGCAGGGATATTATGGGTATGAGAAACGGGAATAAAAAGAAGGAAAGGTAGTAATATGTCAAGTTTTACTAAGGATTTAAAGGGAACGTTTTTAGGGTATAATAAATTTAGGCTTGACGAACCTTTTGATTATTATACAAAAGACGGGAAACATACTATAGTTGTTCCGGCAGGATTTGTTTCTGATGGTGCGTCAATTCCGAAGACATTTTGGACTATAATTGGAAGCCCATGGAGCGGAAAGCATGGCAAGGCTGCTGTGATTCACGATTTTCTTTATGATAGGCAGCCTTTTACCCGTAAAAAATCTGATGGCATATTTATAGAAGCAATGAAAGTTTTAAAGGTTAATTGGGTTAAACGTAGGCTTATGTGGTTTGCTGTAAGGGTAGGGGGTTGGCGGCCTTGGAACAAACACAAAGAAGAACTTAATCAGGAGTTAACACATGTTTAAAGATATACAAAGGCAAATTAAGGCTCGAGCTTTAAAAAATCAAAGTGGTACTGAATTTGATGATGAGATAAAAGACGTTGCCAATGCCTGCTTACTGCGGGTTGCGCGTGAGGCTAAATGGCGCGTACTAAGACGCAAAACCTATTTTGACACGAAGACTTCTTATACCAGCGGTACTCCTTTTATGATTACAACACAATCATCTACGGCTTTTACTATAAGCGATACAGCAGCAAGTTTTTGGCAGGATAAAATAGAAGTAGGTAGAAAGATTAGGTTTGGTTCAAGCGGGTGGAATTACACTATAAGGGCTATAAATTCTAATACCAATGGCGTGCTTGATATACTCTATCGTGGCACAACATCAACCGCTACTGGTTATGAAATATATCCACAAGAAGAATACAACCTGCCCGTGCAGGTTGATCATAGGGCTTTTTTATGGCACGAAGATTGGGGTTATCCATTTAGAATGCACTATATTCCCGACCAAACGTTTGTTAATCTTGGCCTTTCTTCTATTGAAAAAAATGTGCCTACGCATTATAGGATGTGGGGGGAAAACAGTGTTCAGGCGCAGCCACCCACGGCATCGCCCCTGGTTGTAACATTAGCCTCTACAACTGATGCTGCGGTGGAAGTAACAGTATCTGGTAAGGTGGCCGGCTATCCACATTCTGAAAAGCTATCAGTTTCTACAGGTACAACCTCTAATACCGCTTATCATTTTGAAAGCGTAGAAAGTGTATCCAAAGATTCAAGTACTGTAGCTACCATAAGTATTGTTTCATCGCGAGGTAATTATACTGTAGCTGTTCTGCCGGCAGGCGATTCTACGGATACTATAAAATATAGCAAAGTTCAAGTATTCCCCTTACCCAACAGGGTTTTTCCTATTAATGTATTTTATTACAAAGACCCGTACAAAATGGTGAATGATGATGATGTGCATGAATTGGGACAAAACTTTGACGAAGCAATTATATTGCTATCTGTTGCCAAATTAAAATATCAAGATAGCCAGGCAGAAGGCGATGTATGGAAAGACCTGTACGATGATGAAATAAAGAGTTTAAAGAAAACAAATGTGGATAAAATAGATTGGCTGCCTATTTTGGAAAGACCAAATCAAGGTAGAACAGATCCTTATGTAACCAGCAGTTTACTTTATAGACAGGCAGGTGCTTATTATGGACCAAGTTCAAGACGCTGAATTAAAGGAATTATATAGGCAGTATGGTGAAACAGCAATAAAGCTTGAATATTTCCAAAATAAATTCGCGGAAATAAAAAATAAGATTTTACAAAAATTAGATAGCCAAAATAAAAAATGACGTTTCTATCAATACAAATCCCATTTTCTTTTATAAAGTTAGGCGGTGGCCTTAATGATACAGGCGGCCCGTTTAATGTAAAGGAAAATGAATCATATAAGCTTCAAAATATAGATTTTGATAGAGATGGCTCAATTATGCCACGACTCGGCTACATTATTTTAAATCCTACCGCTATTCCTGCAACAGATGTTGCATCTAATTCCGCCCTGGGGTTGCATTGGTTTAGAACACCTACAGTAGAAAAGGCGATAAAGGTAGTTTTCGATAAGGTCTATAGGATGGATAGCCTGGACGGTACTTGGAATGACATTACACAAACCGGCCCAACAATGGATACTTCAGGAGAATACCATTGCGATTTTCTAACATTTAACAGTAAAGTTTTAATTACTAACGATTATGATATACCAAAGCAATGGATTGGTTCTGGAAGTATAACTAACATGACGGTAGTTACGGATCTTACCAGGGCCAGATTTATCGAAAAGTTTGAGAATTATGTCTTAATGGCTAATTGTGTGGTAGATGGCGTTGATGCGCCTACGAGAATTTATTGGTCAGCCATTAAAAATGAGGCTTCTTGGAACGCTGCCGATTTCCACGAAATAGGATATAATGATGGCGAAGAAATAATGAGAATTAAAGCATTAGGAGATAGGCTCGTAGTTTATAAAACAAAATCTATATATGCTCTATTTTTTACTGGCAATGCTGATGTGCCTTTTATTGTAAAGAGATCAAATTCTACTGTTGGGTTAGCTGCGCCCTGGTCGGTACAGGAGATAGATAACGGGCATATATTTTTAAGTTGGGATGGATTTTATTATTTTGATGGGCTTAATTCATATAAATTAAGCGATAGGATAAACAACACTATCAGGAATGATATAAACAGGGATAGGATTGCTTTTGCGAAAAGTACATATCAGACAGATAAAAATAGGTACATACTTACAGCGGCAGGTGTTACCTCAACTTGGAATAACTTAGCTGTAACAGCTACCTATAATCGCTTTGCTACTGATAATTCACAATTATTTAAATTTAGCAAGTATGCCGGCATGTCGGCATCAAGTATGGCAATATTTAACGTAAGCGGCATAGAAGAAAGGTTGTATTGGAGTGATTACCTGGGCTATACATACAGGGGCGATATAGGCTTAAATGATAGTCCTTCAAAAACCACTATTGCTGTTAATTCCTATTATTATACCAACTGGAAGAATTTTAATGATATATGCGATAAGAAAGGTTTGCCACATGCTTATGTTTATCATTCAAGAACAAACGGAACTTTGACATTTGCCTATTCGTATGATTTTGTTACTACCGATCAATACACACATACCTTTAGCATGACAACGACAGAAACAGTAAGCAACTTGGGGGTGCGCAGGGATTTAACCGGCAGGGGTAGAGTGGTAACATTTAAATTTGCCAATAATGCCACAGATACCCATTTTCAAATTCACGGCATAGGAGTGCAGGCTAACCTGCAAAGCAGAGCATGAGTTTAGATACCACTAAATTATCAAATTATACCGGCCAGGTTGAAGGTGATTTATTAAGAGATTATCTGCTAAGTGTAGATAGGGATTTGATAAATCTTTCCAGGGCCGCCTCTGTGTTTTACCAATTTGGTACAGGTAACAATTATTCAGTGCTTACCTATACCTCAACTAATTATGTATGGTTTCCAACTGTGGGCGCTTGGAATATTACGTCTACTTTACTATTCGGCGGCGCGGGTTCTACCTACATCGGCCTGCAGCCAGGCACAGGTATTTGGTTAGGGGATGAGGCGTTTGCAAATGCGCCATTTAGCGTAGATCCTACAGGTGTTTTAAAAGCTCATTCGGGCGAGATAGGTGGCTGGAGTATAGGGGCTACAATTCTATCTTCTACTAATATTACTCTTGATAGTGCAAATAGTAAAATCAATATAGGTAGCACGATAGATTTGGATGGGGTTAATGAAAAAATCGTTATAGGTAGTACAATAACAATAGATGGTGTTAATGAATGGTTAGAAAGCAATGATTATATATCAGGCGTTGCCGGCAGAGGTTGGAGAATAAGCGAGTCTACTGCTGAATTTGGTGATATACGTGCAAGGGGCAAGATTACCTGTGCTGTATTTGAAAAAGAAACATTATCATCTGTGGGTGGTAACTTGCTTGTTATGGATTCTGATATTTTAGCTGCCACTATGTCAACAGCGGATAATGCTACCCTAACTATTATAGGCACATCTATTTTTGATACAGGCGATTTTTTGAGAATAAAAGATAATTTAGATGATGAGTGGATGGAAATAACAGGTTCTACCTCGGCTTATACTTATACTTTGACAAGAGATAAAAAGGGTGATTATGGGGCAAATGCTAATCCTGGGTGGGAGCAGGGAGTGGCAGTGGTTAATTATGGCGTGAGTGGTGAAGGTGGAATCCTTCTAACATCTTCTGAACCTTATTCACCATACATAGATTTTTTCACCCACGCTGGTAGCCCATGGTCGGCTGCTGTTACAAAAACCAGGATAGGTAATTTAAATGGTATTGCAGGTGCATCTGGATTTGGTATTTTTGCAGGTGCAGGGTTTTTAGGAGAACTGGATGTTATTGATTTAATAAGTATTGGCACATCTGGGGCTATTAGAAGCAACACTACTGGAAATTTTCCATATCTTGAATTTTCTAACGATGGGCTTCAATTAAAGGATTCAGATGCAGGGGGGACTTATGGGACAGCGGCTTATAGCACTACCGGTACGTATGGCGCGGGAGCTTTAGTTTGGATTTTGAACACAAGTTTAGGAGTTCCTTGGGTAGAAATCAAAGAACCTTCTTTAGGCGGAAGCACTATTCCCAGTTTTCGATTTTTTAATAGGGCCGCTAATCCAACGGGAGCCTCTATATTAGGAGATATTTGTGTTTCTGGAGATTTGTTAAAAAGATGCGTAACTGCAGGCACTCCTGGAACTTATTTAGAAATTGGAGCTCAAAAAGATGATGCAGATTTAACTTTTGGAACAGATTTGGATGCTAAATTAAAATGGGAAACTGCAGACGTTAATGCTAATGAATTATTATTAGTTCTACCTGATGGTGATGGTACTAATGTACCGGTATTTGTTATAGGAAATACTAATATAGATAACGTAGATTTAGCTAAGTTCGCCGGAGAAACAGATCCAACCGTGGCTCTTTTTAGCGCAGATGCTACTAAGAGAGTTACCTTAAAACATAATGGGACTAATGCTCAGCTTTATTCAAGTTCCGGCGATATAATTTTATTTCCAGTAGGCAATAATGTAAGGCCTAATGCGGATAATGATGTCAGTTTTGGTAGCACTTCCTATTATTGGAAAGATATTAGATTTAAAGGTAATATGTACACCAGTGCCGGCGCAGGTGTTACCGGTACATTTACAGCAGGTAGTAGCGAGATTGTTGGTGTAACAGATGGAATAATTACAAGTATAGTATAATAAAAACTAAGAGGAGGGTGAGTAAATATGGCTTTTCCAACTACCATAGATAGTTTTACAACTAAAAATTCAGGAGAAACTATATCGGAATCCCATGTAAACGATTTACAAACATCAGTTGTTGCTATAGAAACAAAGATTGGTATAGATACTTCGGCAGTACAATCGTCTCTTGATTATAAAGTTACTCATTTGCCATCTCAATTACAAAATTGGGATATGGGTTCTTATGCCTTCAGGGCTCAAACTTTATATTTAGATAAATCTACAGGCACAGCTCCTATGACTATTTTGTCCACTACCAAAGTAGCAAACCTTAATGTTGATGCATTAGATGGCGCGCATGCAACTACTACACCTACTGCTGGGGAAATAGCTATACTTGATTCAAATGCCAACTTTGCTGCTTCAACTTTGCGAACTTATGATAGTGGTTGGTTCGGGGTTTCCCCTACTAATTTATATGTTAAAACTCATAATTTGGGAACAACTGCTCTAATAGCTCGTTTATATTGGGCGAGTAATACTGATGGAGCATTTATGCAAGAGGTTTCTAATGTATTTTCCGGTGTTTCAGATAGTGGTTCTATGATTGGGAGTATGTCTAATAACTCATTTATAATATATGTAGGTAGCAATTTAACTGGATACATAGATGGCGTTGGTGGTTATGGTAATAAAAATAGAGGATTTCTAAGAGCAATTGCTCTGGTGGTGGGTTAATTATGAAAACAGTACCAGAGCAACTTACTGATATATATTATAAACACGAGCATTGGCATGTTTTTAAATTGCCTTACTATCGGGCCATTAGGTATCATGCAAAACGCCTTAAAACTGGTGAAATACTGGTATATTTAGATAAGGGCGAAGTGTTAGGTTATTGCGAAAGGCATTTTGTTTATAATGCGTGTTTTTTTGATAATGCTTGGATTAAGAAGGAATACGGGAGTTGTAGTAAAATATTTTGGGAACTCAATAAACAGTTTTGGGCTACTATGCCTAAATACATAACGCATATATTTGGAGAGCAAGGAAGTGTACTTCGTAAAGTAAAAATAAGCAATTGGAGGAAGAATAATGGGATCAACTAAAGTAGCAGAAGACTCCACCAGCACTACTCAAGCCGCACCAACAGCAGAAGAAACAAGGTTAAATCAGCTGCAGCTTGAGCAAATGGAGGCTATACAACCCCAGGCTATAGAAATACAAAAGAGTGCCTTCACGCTTGGCAATTTACTGCTTAAAGGACAAGGGCTGCCTGGTTTTTTAGAGCCTTTACCGGCTGGAGTTACCGCAGGCCAAATCCCTCTTTCTGCCGGCGTGTTTGGTGAGGAACAGACAGGCGAGATTGTCAAAAGTTCCTTACGCGATCTTTATCCACAATTACAGGCCATGGGCGTACCCTTAGAAAGTGGCGTTGCTACATCTATTGCTGGTAGGACAGCAGGCGATATACGCAGGGGTGTAGCCGAAAGCAATATTGAGAGGGAATTGGCTATAAGAGAAGCTAACCTTAATATCGGGCAAACTACACAGTATCAGAACATAAATAACTTACTTAACCTACTTAATTTAGCCGTAGGCGGCCAGGCGCAAATACAGCAACCTGTTATAGCTACTGGTGGAACACTGGGGCAAAGATTGGCAGGATTAAGGACTACTACCACTACAGGTGCTACAACCACAACGAGTAATCCATTCTTAGAGAGCTTTTATGGTAGTTTAGGTAAAACATTGGGTTCGCCTAAAGTTAGTGCCGGCCCATTTAGTTTCGGAGGTTAATATGCCAAACGGCCAAGAAAGAAGTTTATTAGAAATTTTAATGGGAACAGTAGCTCCATTTAAAATGCCCCAAAAAGAAGAAACAGCAGCTAATAGATTAAACCCTATGCAAGAAAATATTTTAAAAGCTGTACAGAAAGTCCACACCAAAAATGTCGAAGAAGCAATGGCGCAAGGGGCTTCTGGTGAAGAGGTTTTAAGCGATGCAGGTATTTCTTTTGGTGCTTCACAACCTAAACCAGAAGTATCTGATACTGGCGTAAAGGAAACAGATCCTTTAAGTGTAGCTCTTGCAGGCCAGCAACCACCTGAATTGATACCACCTATTCCATCTTTTCTTGGATTAAAACAACACCCCAGTGTAAGGGCGCAGGTATTGTCAAATATTTTAAAAGAACAAGAAATAAGAGGTGAGAAACCTTTACAGAAAGGTGAAAGAGAAAAGTTGGGTTTAGAAGCTATTGTAGATATACAGAAAGAATTAGCAAAAGTTGGTGATGTAAAAGCATTGACACCAGAATCAGCAGGCAAATTCCAGTTATTAACAGAGGGTTGGGAAGCAACATTAACGATAGATGAGTTGCTTGGTAGCAACGTTACCCTGACCTTATTTGCGCAAGGTGTACCTACCTTTCTAAAATCGCAAAATGCAAGATTGCTTTCATCAGCAATAGAGAGAGCGGTACAGGGCAGGACAAGGATAGAAACTGGCGCGGCCTTACAACCAAGTGAACTTGAATCTACTGCCAAAAGATTCATGCCAAAGAAAGGTGATACTATTGATACTGCTCTTAGGCGGTTAAAACCTTTACATGATTACTTTTATGGTGCTGTTAATATAGCAGATCCAACAGGTCTTCATAGACAAAGGGCTAAGGGAACGACAGCCCAAGAAATAAGCGCTAAAATAACTTCCTTTAAGGAGATAAAATAATGCCTAAATATCAAATAGGCTTAGAAGATGGCCGCCAATTTGAAATAGAAACAGATAAGCCTGTTACGCAAGAAGAAGCCCAGGGAATGGTAAATAGGCAAATATCTGAGGGCCAAGATAGAGGTTCGCGCTTAGCAAGCTTACCTGCAGCAGCTCCTGTTCAAGCGCCGCAACCATCACCCCTTAACCTCGGAGAACGTATTGGGCTTTCTTTTGCCGATGAAGTAGGTAGGGAAAAGTTTTTAAATGATAGATTCAAGTTTGTCCAACGCTTGCAAAATGGCAAATTCGCTGTTGGTAATACTCCAGATACCATTGCGCCCATAGATCCAGAGGGTATGTTTAATGATATATTAGGGGATTTGGCAGATATAACAGCCATAATACCACCTATTGCTGGGCAAATTACAGGGGGAATTCTTGGAGCATTAACTGCACCCGTAACAGGGCCGGCTGGGATTATTGCTGGTGGTGGTATAGGCGCGGCAGTAGGTGAGGCCATATCAAGGGGAATAGGCAAAGTGGCTGGGGTTGATGTAAGGACAGCAGGAGAACAGGCCACTGACATAGCCATAGCCGGCGCTTTTGGTGCAGTTGGTGAGGGTATAGGCCAGGCCTTTAAATATGCCGGCAGGGGATTATCTAACATAGCGAAACGTTCTTTAGATAAAGCTGTAAGGGGTTCGCCTAATGTTTCAAAAACACTGCAAACTTTAGCTAAGATTTTTAAAGTAACAGCAGCCGTACCAGAAGATGACCTTATCATTGCCGGGACTTATGGTTTTAATAATACCCTAAGAATGCCTTATAACAACCCAGTCCATGGCAATGTCCTTGCTACTAAATTAGTTGGCGGTGTAATAAGAAGAACAAAAGCATTAGGTAAAATGGTTGGTGTGGGTGATGATTGGGCAAAAGCTAACTTTGGCAACAAGAGTGTTGAGTTGCGGCAATTTGGCGTAAAACTTTTGAGGGATTTATCAGATCCAAGCATTGGCATAGTAGATGATATTGGTCGGTTAAATCGCGGGGCTTTTACTGAAGCCGCTGACTTTCGAACCATGAAACAACTTACTGATTTGTTCTTTGCTAAGAACCCCAAAACAGGGCAATTATTGCCTAAGAATTTAAAAGTAGGGCAATTGATAGATTTTAAGAAACGCATGTCAGTCTCCTTAAAATCATACTTCAAATCCGGCAGGGTAAATAGAGGCGCGGAAAGAAGTATTGCACAGTATTTAGATGAAATTACAAATAGCATAGCCAGGGAAACTGCAGGCACTGGCCTGGAAGGTGCGGCCAATCCTTACATTAAAGCAAACCAGGCTTTTCGTAGTTGGAGAGAAAATTTACAGCTTTTAAAAGCAAATGGCCTTGATTTAGAAGACATGACTGAATTGAAAAGTTTTATTAGAAATGTCGATGGGGAAAAGGTATTGCTTTCAAGGTCAATAGGTGATTTTGCAAGGAAGTTAGAAGATAAGGCATTTGAAACAAGAAAAGCCTTTGATATTATAGCAAAGGAAATAGGGGTTAAATTTCATGGCGGAGGGGTAGGTGGTACGCTTGGCACGCTTTCAGATGAATTAAATAAATACAATGCCGCGCAAAGTTTCTTAAAAGCCAACCCTAACCTTTTACGATTAGGCGCTATAACAACAATGATTGGCGTAAGCCAATATATTTCACCAACCACACCAGAGGGGCTTATTGTTAGGGCCGCATTGGGCTTGACATTAGGTACGCCGGTTGGGGCTAAATTTTTATTAAAAGGTGGGGAAAAGATTAAAGGGCAATTGGGTACTAAATTTTTAAAAAAGCTTATATCTGGTAAAACAATCAATGATAAAGTTGTTAGAAGTATAGTTACACAGGCTATGGCCGCACAAAAGAAGGGAAAATAGTTATTATTTTACTACCATTACCTTCGATAAATCTATTTGCATTTGCGTTATACCTTTTGCTTTAGCCTTTTCTACTACCACAATTTGTGCTTCTAAATTATCAAAAGCCGGCTTTACTTCGCTTTCCAATTCATCATATACATTTGCCCTTGCCTTTGCTAAGTAATCCCTGGCTTTAACTACATCCCCAAGCACAAAACAGGTGGCGGCCAAATTATATAATACTTTTAAATCGTATGGTTTGTGTTGGTATGCTTCATTAAAATCATATAAAGCACCCTGGTGATCCCGCGCCACCCACTTCTTAACCCCGCGCATAAGCCACACATAATGCATCTTTTTTGATTCCATAATAGAGTATTCTACGGCCCAGTAATCATTAAGATACATATCCATTACATACCATAGTCTTATTAAATACCCTACCAAAAAGGCGGTTATAACAATAGGGTAGCCTATAATAATGCTTGCCAGGGCATACATTATACCTATGTTGGCTAAATAAAGATATCTTTCGGCTATCTGCTGCTGAATTGTAATGAAATTGCACCACATGGCAATATTTATTGAGAACCAGAAGATACCCCAGGCCCAGGGCTGCCAGCCCCAGACAATACCTCTGATGGCTGAAATGGCCATGAAAATAGCGAGGGTTAGACCTATATAGAAGAGTTTATCCAACTTATAGCCTATTTTGTTATCTGTGGCGTTTGTTCCAAAGCCCCGCAGGTAATCGTGTTCAATGCCTAAATTAAAAGGGAATATGGCTAATACAAAATAATAAAGGTGGGTTTTAAGGAAAACTATCAATTTCTTTGGCTTCATTGCCCTCATTTCAGTGTTAGTGGTTTTTAAGCCGGCTGTCTCCCATAGCTTCTTGTGTATAGTGACCTTATTGCTATTGGTAAGCACCCAAGCTATTGGGATAATACCTACCATATACCACCATTTTGTACCTAAGAAACAAAGCGGCGCGAACCATCCACTTACAGCAAAGTACGATGAAGTCATATAAAATGCCCAGGTTAAAGGTGGAAATAGAAACATGCCCAAAGTAAATATTGAAGCGGTAACATAATTACGGCCTGATATCCATACGCTGCCTTGCATATTAACTGGGTTTAAGGTAAAAAGCATGGCTGCAAGAAATGATATATTGCTCCGGCCTAAGGCCAGGTAAATCATGCAACAGCATATAGCGTGGACAACTATGTTAATGGCATGGGCATTCATAGAGTTTATATGTTTCATACTTATAAATTGCAGCCACCAACGATGTATTATATTATTAAATTCCTGTTTGCGATTTGCCCGTTCTACATCGTCCCCTACCCAACCATAAAATAGCGTTTTGTAATAGACAATTAGATTTACCACCAATATTAGCGCTAACCTTTGAAATATTTCCATACTGCCCCCTTATACAGTTTGATTGCCCTAATCCATTGGACAATTGCTATTACGAATATGCTAAGCTTTAAATGGCCGGTAAAAACTCCTATTATTATCAAAGGGCTTATGCCCAAAAAAAACGGTATTTTACATTTAGCTTTACCATTATATTCAACCCAATTGCCCCAGGTGATAGCTATAAGAGCAATATACCCTATTGCCATAATATTATTATGCCAACTAATTGCACCGATTAAAAGCATTAAATAAAGCCAGTCTAAGGAAGTATCCAAGAACATCCCTAACTTGGTATAACCCGTTCTTGCCTTGGCTATTGCACCATCAATAAAATCAACCATAGCCGCCAGGAAGGCGAACAGTAATCCCGCAAATGGATGAGCCATCGCAAAAGCAACTACTGCCGCCATTTCCAGCGTCAGGAAGTTGAGCACCGTAATTTTATTAGCGGATAGCCCACTCCTGTAAAACGGCTTAAACAAAAGTTGTGTACTAAATTGTCTAAAGTAATCTTTCATTAAAAATAAACTTCGTCTGGTTTATCCCCTCTAATTCTTCCTACCATACCACCGCAATGGTCGTCCTCAAAAGGAATAACCAATTTATTGTCTTGGTGAGAATGCTTTTCAATCTTTCTTAAAACTGTTCTTGTTGCGGAAAGATTGGCATCAATACCCTTTACTGCATTCCGCATTCTCTCAATCTTTTCTTCAATACTTAACTCTTTCCAAAACTTTTCCCTACTACAAGTTTCTCCACTCATTTTTATCACCTCCTTTTTGTATTATTTTAATTTTTTTATTTTTCAGGAACAAACGCCAGGGCTTCAGCAACGGATATCCTTTCATCGCAATGTGTTTCCGTTGTAGTATTGTACATCCATCCGCCTGGAACTTTAAAGCGCTTGGTAGATTTCATTATTTTTATTTCTGGATAGTCCTCCTTGGCACTCTCAAAGACTGCCTTACCTACTACTTCACATTCGAGAGGCTTAAGGATTTTCCATCCTGTTTTTACCGCATCTTCTTGGTTCATATTTTCGAAACTTCTTTCCATATTACTCACCCCCTTCCCAATGTTATTTTATCCCAAACAAACTCATTTAATATATAGATAACATGTTTAATACCTATGTAGGTTAAGGTTATTTGGCCCATCTTTTGCACATCGCCGGTTATGGCCAGCGTTATTATCGCCAGGATAAAGTTACCTAAGATGGTTTCATAGGTTATGCACTTTAAGATTTTCCTTGTCAGGCCGGTAAAATCGGTATGCAAGTAAAACCTTTCATGCGCCCAAAAGACAAATAGAAATACATTATGATGTATAAAGGTTATCCAGCTGGTAGTAACCCAATGGCGCGTATAACCATAAGTAACCGCACCTAAAACTAATACCCCCACAATTCGCCATATAAAGCTTTTTGTCGCTGACCTTATTTGAGTTTCCATTATTTTATCTTTTCCTTTATCTTGGTACTGCTTTGCCCTGAATAATAAGGCATACCTATAATTTTCCTATCGTAGTTACCACCCCATTCTTTATGGTTATCACTCTCAAATAATATATCTGGGTGCATTATATTAGTATTTTTTGTTGGGCTATACTCATCTTGTACTACAACCAAATCAACATATTTAAGACTTTCAATTATTAGCATGCGTTCATCGAGGCTAAGCACCGGCTTTGGTTTCTTCTCCATAACTGCCTTTTCGGACAGAACGCCAACTATAAGCCTATCACATAATGCCTTACAGTTTTTAAGATATAAGATATGGCCTCTGTGTAAAATATCCCCTACAACGTAAGCATAGCCAATCATTTAAACACCGAAAGTTTGCTTAAATCAGGATAAGGTTTAGCCCTTTTTAAATCAGGCATATATGTATTTTCTATAGTATCAAATAACAGCAACCCCCGCGCTGCCTGCTCTGGTGTCATATACATATTATGACCGCAAAGCTTTATATCACCCTGGCTATCAAGTGGTTTTTCATGCCGGCCGTCAAACCGCATTTGCTTGAACCATTCAACAGCTTTCTTGTTATTGGTAAGTATCATGCCACCTCTGCCTATTGGTATGTGCTTTTTAGTGTATTGGAAAGACAGGCAATAATATGAAGCTTCGATATACATACCCCTTCTAAATCTTAATGCACTGTCGTAAATTGGATAAGGTTTTAACTGGTAAACTCCACTCCATTTCTTAGCAACCAATCTAATATCGCCACCTGCATGGATAATTGAATTTGCCACACCTATATAAGTTCTTTTTGGTATGGTTACCAATGGTGCTAACTCATATTTAAAATTATATTTACAACACAAAAATATGGCATGGGTACAACTATCAACCGATACTCCATACTTTGCCCCTGCGTACTTGGCTATTGTTTTTTCAAATTGCCTAACAACATCATAAGCTTTTGACATAATGCCCTCCATTTAAAATAGAAATAATTTTCTATTACCATGCGCACTATATACAACCGCTTTGCTTTCCAATATACCAATCCTTTAATTAACCATAAGGGGAATAGCCGCAAAATGGCTGGCGTACTTTTTGTAATCTGCTCCGCCTTGCTTTTGATAGAGTGCCTTTCCCATACCATATTTATTTATACCTGCTTTCGGTAAGTAAAGTAATTCGTAACAATTTACTACATCAGGCTTAAGTGTTCTGTAAAAATTGTACGATTCTACTAATTTATCTTTAGTATCAAAGGGCAACCCAAAGATATGGTCTATCATAAGCTTTAACCCATTATCTTTAATAACCCTGCAAGCCGCAGCTATTTCCTTATTAGTTTCCTTCCTGTTAAGTATATCTCGCCTGGTAATCTCAGAACCCGACTGTACGCCCAACCATACACACTGGCAATTAGCGCTGTGGAGTAAACTGCTAATCCCATTGTCAATGCAATTAGCATGACCAAAACAAGTAAAGGGAAGCCCGATAGTACACCTATAATAAAACAAAAAATCATATAGCCAATTTTTATTAAGAGTAAAAATATCATCGTCAAATAATACATATTTAAGCCCCCCTTTTTTTAAATGAGCCAATTCTCTTAAGCATTCATACGCATCACGTCTAATAAGTTTCTTATTTAGCTGGTGTGTATTGCAAAAGCTGCATCTAAAAGGGCAGCCAAAACCTGTCATGAATATCTGGTAGGCCCTGTGTACCGGTGGTAGTTGCTTAAAAAATATTTCCCTATCGGGCCATAGTTTATCTGGTTCAAATTTACCGCCAAAATACTCAAGGCCATCGCCCTGGCATATATCATATCCCGCAAAATCTTTTGGGCATAATGTAGGATGGACACCGCCGAATAGGATTTTAGTCATCGGCAAAATCCCCCCGATGATTTTGGCTTTTTTAAGAGCCCATCCCGCATTAGCCGTTACACATGAAAAGCACACGAGGTTAGGGTTATATTCCTTGAGGAGAACAGGCATGATAAACCTGCCATACCTACTGCCAGGGTATGGATCAAGAAATAGCCTAACCTCGTGGCCTACGTGCTTTAAATAAGCTATTACATAGGCTGCACCCAAATTAAAATCACTTGCACAAAAGAAAGCAATCCGCATTCTTTTCACTAAAATGCTCCTTAGCGTACCAGGCTGTTTTAACTTGTATGCCCTCAAGCCTAAACATATTCTTTTTTAGTTCGTTTAATTCTAAAGCAAACCAAACCGGCTCAGGTGAAATACACTTGCCAAATGGTTCTACCATTTCAGGTAAGCTGCCATAATTTGAAGCGATTACTGCACACCCACAACTTGCTGCTTCTACCACCACCCTTGAAAAACTCTCAGTATATAACGAAGGGATAACGCAAACATCAGCCATTTTGTAATGTTTAGCCAAATCTTTGTACGGAACATTTTCAACATATTCATAATCTATCCCTGTAGTTAATTTTTCACATTCCTCTATTATGTGCTTCCCTTTTATCTTTATTGCTCTACCTATAAATAAAACCTTTAGTCTTTTGTGGTTTCTCACTACATATTGGAATACTGATTGATCGCACCAATGCTGAAACGTAACTATTTTATCTTCATCAACACCCGCGGTAAACATATCCATTTTACATTTAAGCCCCTCGACAAATACTTTATCAGCTTTATTTAATAAGGTCTTAATAATTATATTCTTTTTCTTAAAACCGTAAAGGCAAAGTATTATTGTGGAAAACCTTACCCTTAACAAAAAGCAAGTAACTGATGCTATAAAACCCAGGGCGAATACTTTATCATATTTATATTTTTTAGTCATTTTTCTTAATGCCGGTAGCAACTTATATAAAAAGTAAATTGCACCCTTAAAATTCTTCCCTTGCCATATTATAGGTTTTTTCCATTCTATAGTGCAGATATGTACTATGTATTTTTTACTTAGTGCTTTAGCCAAGTCTTCGGTAAAAGTTTCAGCCCCGCCTATATTAGGATAACAAAATGGTGTTACTAAAAGTATTTTTTCCATAAATAAATTATACCCCTTATGAATATGGTTGATATTAATACCAGTGTAAATAGGTGAAATAACCTCGCCCACTTACCGTTTTCTGTAAATACTGTCCAACATCTATATTTAAAACTAAGTACCTTATCGTTAGGATTTCTTTTTCTAAACCTATTCATACTTTCGGCATAATAAGCCTTCTTTTTAAAATAGGCTATAAAACCTATATCTTCATAATGATAAAAGCAATCACCCTTTAAAACCATTTTATATTTTATTTGCCTATCCCAATCACTATCCTCTGGGCCTGACATGCCTTCATCAAACTTAGGGCATTTATCAGCGCGTACAAACCTAACTGCATCAACAGCTGTACCTGTATAGAATTGACGCTCCCAATTCCTTACCCTGCCAAAGAAGCCCTTAGTCTTTATAATTTCTGGAATGTAAATTCCATGGCAGTAATGTATAAGGCCTATGCAATTGCCTATTAGGGTAGGCGTAATTACCATATCGCTATCTAAAAACAAAAGATAATTTCCCCTGGCTCTGTCAATACCAATATTCCTTTGGGCTGAACGTTCTTTATCCTCGGCTACTACAACAACCTCAACGTTTCTATATTCAGATTTACTTATCGCTTCCAATACCCTATCTAAATTCCTACCCTTATGAGTAGGTATTACAATGCTTACAAGGCCCGCTGTTGGCCTTAATGTTTGGCATGCCCCAATAATATAACCGCATTTCCTGCACTGATATTGCTTATGCTTTACTTTGGTTTTCCATCTGCGCCAACCACACTTAGGACATATTTTCATTTTTTTATCAATGCCACGCAAATATGGCCGTGGCGCTCCGTGTATTCTTGTATTTCAAAAACACCCTTAACCATATCTTTAATGGCAAGGTAATTGTATCCTCTGAGGGAATATTTATCTATTATTCTTTCGCTGGCGGTTGTTAAAAGTAATATGCCCCCTGGCTTTAACAACAATGCCATTTCTTGTATCATTAGATATTCACCATTGGAATACTTTTCCTCGCCATACTGCCCAAGGCCAACAGAGCTTAATACGCCTATGCTTGTAATGTAATCGAAATAGTTATGAGGTAAAGTAGAATCGAGTAAATTATCTTTAACGAATTTAATGCCTTTTGGCAATTTTTCTTGGTATGGTCTAAGATCTATGCCCCAGGTTTCATATCCAAGTCTGTATAACTCATATATTAAAAGACTGTATGAACAACCTACATCAAGTATTTTCAGGTTATTCCTTTCATATACATAAGGTAGGTAATCAAGCACCCATTTACGCTGCAAGTTATGCCCTCCACATGGCAGAAGTAATTGATGACCTAACAGTAGTATCCAAAACCTTAAAGCGCCGAATATGCCTAAGCTTCTGAATAGTTTAACTGCACCCAATAGCTTTCTATTAATAAGGCATCTACAATATAGATTTGAACTCATTATCTCCCCAGTATGTTTTCATTGGTTAGCATACCTTTAAATACTATCTTCCTGGCATGCCATAAAAGCCTAATAGTAAATTTAAAATCTTCCCAATTATGTATTTTTTTAAATAAATTGATATATGTAGATATACTTCGTAGTTTGACATGTAAATATTTTTTATAGGCTATATCCAATTTCATATAAATCATTCCATGCAAGTTGCATTCATCATAAATTTCTGTGTGTGGTTGAGGATTAAGATTGTAAAATACAGGAAAGTCTAATTCGGAATCTATTGCAAATCGTATTGTGTCAATTTTCTGTTTATTGGTTTCACCTGGAAAGCCAAATATAAATGTAGCTGATGTCCAGTATCCTAAGTTGTTGGCATCTTTAATAACCTGTTTAGCTTTATCTAAATCCAAGTTCTTTTTTATCCTCTTTTGCATTTCTTGGCTGCCGGTTTCAATACCAAAACATAGGCGGTAAAAGCCTGCTTGTTTCATAAATGCAAGCGTTGGTTCACAAAGATGCTTTATATGAATACCTGTAGGGCAGGCTATTTTAATATCAATATTTCGGTCAAGTATTCCGGCACATATATCCCATATTCTTGTTTTACTTACAGAACAATTGTCGTCATTAAAGTATATTTCCTTAAAGCCCTTTTTGTATAGGTATTCTATTTCATCCACTACATTTTTGGCTGAACGCGCTATCCATTGCCTGCCCCAGGTAGCCTTTAGCGCACAGAAGGTGCAGTTATTGGGGCAACCCCGCGAAGTTATTATATGGATTAAAGGTGGCCGCATAACAAAAGGTGAGGTTGTATTGCGCCTATTTAACTCCTTATTATCTTCCATCATCAAATCCCAAGCCGGCATAGGCAGCTTATCTAAATTCCTTATTCTTTCAGCCACTATTATGCCCTTACGCCTATTTTCCACAATATCGCATATAACTTCTTCCCCCTCACCAACTACTACAGTATCAGCGTATTCTATCATTTCTTCTGGAAAGGTTGAAGCATGCGCGCCGCCCACTATAATATGCACCTTCCTATCTGTTGCTTTAATTTTATCTATAATATTGCGGACACCATGTTTGTATTCAGTAAACATTGACGATATGCCTAATACATCAAACTCCCAGCTAATCAGATTTAGGGGAAAGCCATTCACTAAATCAATAATCCTTACTTCATGCCCCCCATTCCTTAATACGCTTGCCAAGTAACCCAGGCCCAATAGGGTTGACTTTGCCGGTACAGGTGCATTAATTGACGGATACATTAAAAGTACTTTGCTCATTTAGTAGCCCTTATTAAAGCGAGTTTATAGTTATCTGTTTCTGGTGAATCTACAATTTCTATTTCCGTCTTAAAATCTTTTAATAAAACTTGAAGTCTAAACATATCATAAATTCTATGAAATTTGGTTTGTTTAGATTTAGAAGCAAAAGGCACAGTCATAAGGAATAATCCTTTTGGTTGAAGTATTCTATGGATTTCTTGTATTGCCTTAAAATCGTCTTCAATATGTTCTATAGTAGATATAGCAATAATTGCATCAAAAATATCATCACAAAATCTTGTATCACATACATCTCGTTTACGAAATCTAATATATCCTACACTTGGATATTGCCTAATATCTAATCCCCATATATCATATTTGAATGCTTTTAATATTAGAGGAAACATACTCCCAGCACAACCTACATCTAATATCTTACAAGGTGGCTTAGAAAGGCTTTCTAATGCCCAGGGATATTCTATCCACCTATCAGTTGCCTTTAACGATGCCTTACCCCAATATTCAGCAAATAGTTTCATACCGATATTTGTAGCAATATCATAAAGCTTTTCTTTCATTGTTTTCTCCCTACCAATATTCTGAACCAACCTTTATTCCTACTCCAACTTCCTGCAATATTAAACTTACTAAGTAGTGCTATAGCATCTGCCTTTGTATAAACCCTGGATAGTGGGCAACCTATATTATCTGTATTCCAAGATAGCCATTGCTCTTTTGTAGGGCGCGGCGTTTGCTGCCTAAGTTCACGATACTTATAATAGCGCAGATGCCATAGCAATCGGCGCAATACCATTATTTCAAAATACCTAAAAGATGGTTTGCCATATAGCATTGTGTTTATAAGGCCTCCCGGTTTAAGCACCCTATAGGCTTCATTTATTACATTTTTAGGATTAATGGCATGATGTATTACACCCCAGGAGTATATCAAATCAAAATAATTATCTGGGAAATCCATAGATTCTGCGTTCATAACTTCAAGCCGGCCATGGCTGCCTATCTTGGCCTTTGTGGACAATATAGCTTTGTGAGTAAGGTCTATGCCTGTATAATGGGCTTTAGCCATAACAAATCTTTGTGCATCAACTCCTGTGCCACAGCCTATTTCCAATACCTTTCTACCCATAAAAAGGAAAAAGGGAAAATCGGGTTGGCCGCCAGCGCAGGGATTATTGTGCCAATATTTATATATTTCAGGGTAATTCATTTTTTGAATCCCAATCTATAACTGTAACCTGCCCTAATTTTTCATAAGTAAATATATTCCACTTTTCTCTTATAAGCGTTTCTATTTCAGCAGCCTGCGGAAAACCATCTTTCCCATTCATAAGGCCATAATCATCTATTAGGATATATTTAAATTTATCTATTCTATTTAATTCAGCTAAAATAGGACAGTTAGCCTTGGGTGGTGCATAGTGTGCATCTAACCAATACAAATCGGCTTCTTTTGGAATAATATCTCCGGAATTACCATTGAGTATATGAATATTTGGGTAATACTTGAACCTTTCTTGTGTCTCCCTCCATTTATTGCAATTTACTTCTACTGAATAAATCTCCTTAAATAATCCCCTCACCACATCTATCATATCCCCAGTATTAGTTCCTGTTTCCACGAATAAATTTTTATCTTTGAGTCTATTGATATACATTATAATTGTATCTACTTGTGACAACATAGCTTTACTCCCTTGAATACTTCGTCAGCATTTATATACCGCCAAGTTTTCTGTACATTGTTTTTATAGTATTTATAATTGCCCAGTATTTTTTTAATAGCATACTTCAATGATTCCTCGCTATAATCTATTACCAGGCCTGCATGTGTTTGTTTTATAATCTTCGCATAAGGGGTGTTAGCTGTCATAATTACCGGCAGCCCACAGGCTGAATAAAGCTTGGTCTTGCCCGGATCGCCATACCAATTATTGCCATCCTTTTCCCACATTGATACTCCTATGCCACAATGAGATAGCCTGAAAAGAAACCTTTCGAGAGGCATGAACTTTTTATAACCTTTAAGCCAAAAGAAACTATCTATTTTTTCATATAACTCTAATCCATAAGATGTTAATCCTACATACACAATTACGTTTTTACTTACATCTTCATAAAATCTAAAATAACTTGGCGGGTAGCTTAAAGGCACTATTCTGCTTTTGGCCCTATACTCACCAAATGCAGACCTACCTTCATTTATCCGATGTGATATATCCCAAACCTCATCACAATGCCTGCACAAAAACTTATCCACCATTATGGCCAGGGGTATGAATATCTTATCCCACCAACCTGTAAATATATATGGATCATAGAAATCTATGCAATAATAAATACACTTCATTCTGTACCCGAATGTCCTGGCTCTAAACCAGGCCAGTAATCCAAAAAAACAAGATACGCCTATAATGCCGTGGCAGGGCCATTTAAACTTTTTATTGGCGTACTTAAGTGTTTCTACTCTACCTACTATCTTTTTCCCTAATATAATCATTTTTGTCATATTCCTCTGAAGCCAATACTAATATAATACAATCAGGACTAAAAAATGTCATTTCATGCCAGTAGCTGGGTTCAAGAATAGCATAACTATTTTGGGTTATAGTTTCTATATCGCTATCGTTTATAGTCATGCTAAAACTGCCCTGGATACATATAAGGATTTGCCTATTTTTTTTATGCTTATGCCTACCCCTTATTTCGTACTTATCCATACCCTGCATATAATATATACGTTTAGGTTGGAATGGCAATTTTTCAAATATCGTCAAGATAGTGCTACCATCTTTTATTTTAGCGAATTCCATTTACCCTTTTCCATACCCTTAAAGTTTCAATAAATGTTTCCAATATAGCTACCATAAATTTTTTAGGAGTTTTACTACCTTGGATATTGCATACTATAGGCACTTCTTTAAACATTATTCCTTTTTTATGTAACTTAGCTAATATTTCTACATCGTAGGCAAAGCCATCTGTTTCCCATTCGGGCAGTATATACCTATAAAATAACTTTAGACCAGATTGGGTATCAACTGTTAAACCAAATAATATTCTTGTTATAAGCCTATAACCATAAGAACATATTTTCCTATAAATAGAGGCTCTATAATATCTTTTTCCTATTACTACCCAGTAGCCTTTAACAGCCAATAACTTTTTGATATTGGCAGGGTGTATATCCATATCGCCATCAAGAAAGCAAACTTTATCGCCGGTAGCTTTTTTAAGCCCTTCCCTTATGGCCCACCCCTTACCCCTACTTTCCAAATCATCTTGTAATATAATTTGGGCCTGGGGGAATAGCTTACGACATTGACCGTAAACTGACATCAATTTTCTTTCTTTATGGTTGGGTATTATTATGGAGAGATTTGTTCCTGTATCCATTTATAAGTTCTAATTAAGCCTACTTCCAAAACAATTTTGGGCCGCCAGTTAAGTACTGTACGTGCTTTTGTTATATCAGCATTCCGGCCCATAACCCCCCGTGGCTTGGATATATCATAAACCTTTACTAAACTTTTGCAGGCTATTTCCATTATTACATTTGCAAGCATATCTATACTTAGAAGATCATCAGTGCCTATGTTTATTGGATCGTGATGGTTTGAACTCATAAGGGCATACAGCGCTTCAACGCAATCGTCTATGTAGCAATATGATCTTACTTGTTTACCATTACCCCATATATCCAACTGTGTACTGCCTAACACCACCTTGCGGCACAGTGCAGCCGGTGATTTTTCCTTACCACCATCATAAGTACCTAATGGGCCATAGATATTATGAAACCTTGCTACATAGGTTTGTAGGCCATAATCTTCCATAAAATGCCGGCATGCGCGTTCCATCATTAGCTTTTCCCAGCCATACCCATCTTCTGCCTGGGCCGGATAGGCATCTTCTTCTTTTAGGGCCTTTGCTTCTTCGCTTAATTGTAAATAATCAGGGTAAACACAGGCAGAGGAAGTAAATAGGAATTTTTTTACGCCCTGCTCCTGCGCAGCCTTTAAGGTAAGCATATTTATCATCGTGTTGTTAAATACAATATCAGCCTTGTGTGTTTCAATGTAACCTATGCCGCCCATATCAGCTGCTAAATGATAAACTTCATCTATTCCTTTATATAACCCCTGATGTTGCAGTGGATATCGTAAATCAACAATTTTGAATTCATCTGCATAGCTTTTTTCCCATTGGGGCTTTTTAATATCTACTCCTATTACATCATGGCCTCTTTCCTTTAAGAAGTTTACCAAATGATGCCCTATGAAACCACCCGCGCCGGTAACAAGTATGTTCATCTTACCCCTCTTTGAAGTTTAGTCATCTTCCCTCCCAATCTCTCGGTTTCGCTTTCTTACAAGCTCGCTTAAAGGCTTTGCGGTCTTTGATGTTGGATTTCTTCTTTTTCATTTCCCCTCCTTCAAATCCATCGCCTCTTTGAGTTTTCGTTTAATTATCTTTATCTGCGCCATTGTCCAAATAGTTCCAATAGCAAAAGGCGGCCCAGGAGAAAGTCTATCAATGGTATTTAAGATTTCATCTGGGGTCAACTGCTTGCTGTGCATTCGATTTCTCTGTTCTCGAATTTTCTTTCTAAGGGCATCCATCATTCCGTGTAGTTCAGACTGCTTGCTGTTGTGCCATTTGAGGAGGGCGGAGACCAATAAGGGATAACTCCATTCTCCAACCGCCATTATGTTTGTCAGTTCTTTGTCTTTGTTAATAGCCTTTATTTTTAATTGGCGTTTCTTTATTATCCCCTCTATCTCCTGAAGTTTAGTTTTATTCATCATACATTATCTCTTTTCTCGTAAAATAGCTCCAGGTAAATGGCTGTGAGAATTGAACAATATATTCTTTGCAGGATTTGTGCTTCCAGCCGTCAATAAAAGACTCTTTGACGATAGCTACAATCTCGCCTCGTTTTCCATCCCAATCTTTAAGTCTACAATCTTTCACTTTTACCATATTGCCTAACTGAAGTTTAGTCATAGTGGCTCCTTATTTAATGAAAAATTACACAAAGTACTGCTATTCCAGCTACTATTAAAAATACCCCATAAATAAATCCAAGTATATTTATAATCATCCCAACCATCATCCTTTCTTATTTTGGATTATGTATTTGGGCGTAACCTGTTTCTACGCTTACAGTATGCCCTGTTGTTTCTGCGTGGCGTCTGCCCTTTTGAACAGCAGTTTTGTAATCTGTTTCTTCCCAACCGCAATCTGAACAATCTGCTATAGCGTGGACTATCCACGGCCTATTGCGAAATCTTTTTATCCTATCCATTCCGATTTCCTTTGAATTAGGGCTTTGGCTAAATCTTTAATTGCTTGTAGTGTAGATACTTTTCTATTTCGGACAGCGTGTAAAGTATACCAATCGTCATTTTCTGGTGTTCTTGAGATAGATAAATCTATTGCTTCTTTTAACTTCCCCTCATCAATCTTCGACTTATAAGGGCCACAGCGACGAATAACTTCTCTTACTTTCTTCCAGTCAATCTTATTGAGGGCGTTGAGGTCTTTAACAAAATCTTTATACCATTTATCTTTTAGGCGGCTTCTTGTTTTTGTATTGCCCTTACTAACAAAAAACTTCCGAGCATTATAGAAATTCCGAGACCAAACATCCCATCCGCTAACCTTATCACTCATTGGCTTTGCTCCTTAATCATTTCTGAAAAAATACGAAATTGGAAAGCTATTTTTCTTCGCCGAAGTTCAGTTAAATATAAATCTATTTCCTTTATTACCTTGTGATTAATAAGTTTTTTTATTCTGCTTTTTATTTGGACATTTGTTAAGTCTTTTGCAAACATCATTCTCCCCCCATTTCAGATAGAATTGCTTGAGATAATTTCTCTCCAGCCCTACACATTTCTTCTTGTGGTTTATCAATACCCGGACAATCTTCGTGCAACCCATCATTTGTGACTATACAATTTCCACAGATTATTTTTTTTAATTCTTTTTTGAACTTAACACGACTGAGGGTGACTTGGTGGAGGCAGGCGTTGAAGCCAACCTGCTTGGCAAGTAATCTAATAACCTTTGGCAGTTGTGCTTGTTCTAAATCTTTTTCAGCGAACTCGGCATTTTGTTCCTCCGGCAACCCTGACTTAGCCTGTTCATAGTCTTTGGCGAGGGAGATTAGGTGGGTGAGGGCATCTAAATCTTTCTCTAACGGTTTCCACCAAGTTTCGTTTGCCTCTTTTTTGTATTTTTTAATTTGAAATTCATAATCAGGTATTATCCTTTCCTCTACTACCCTTATTGAATCTTTGTTATTCATTTTACACCCTCCATTTTATGTTGACTGGCTGGCAGGAATTCCTGTGTGTCACCTGCGCGAAAGCCCTAAAACTGGAAAAAAAGGTCTTTCAGAGGAAAGGAGGTGCGTATGATCCTAAAGGGGATCGATAAGCACGCATGGGATGAAGGCCCACCGTTTTCTCTGCGTTTTCTGCAACGCCCCAGCCAGTCATGTTATCCCTTTCCAACTTTACTTACAAGTTTTTCTATTTCTCCCTCCAATGCTAACCCGTTTTGTCCGTGATAATTTATTGCCCTATCATCTATAATTACGTGGTATATGGGCTTGCAAGATGTTAGGGGTGGATTTCTACGATTGCGATTAATATCATTATAAGGAACTTGATTTGCCTGCAACCAGTTTTCTAAAACTTGAGTAGCTGGCCGAGTAGTAAAAATCACAATATAATAACCCATCCCCATTAACTTTCTCATTAACTCAATAACTTCCCTATTGGGCTGCCCCAAAACATCAAATCCCCTCCACCCATCATAAGAAGCAATTACCCCATCAAAATCAAAGCAAATAGTTTTCATTTTATACCCTCCCAATTTACATTAACATCACCTTTGCCAATAATAGTTTTATAACCCCTGGCCTCTAATCTAAACTTAATCATTTCCAATTGCGAATCTTCCTTGATGGCCGTACCACGCTTATAGCTTAAACCTTCAAAACCCACTATTTTAGGCTTTAACTTTATTATTCTATGCAAAAATTCATCAACCTGCTGTTCATTTAACCAATCTGTCTCCGTAAACAATACTGGATCCATTCCTTTTTTTCCCATAAATCCTGTCATAGCTTTATTATCCCTGGGAAAACATGGGCCGCCATAGCCTAAGCCGGCCTTAAAATATGCATTGCCTATGCGCTTATCCTGGCCTATAGCATCTAAAATATTATCTGGAGTAATGCCCAGGCGATAACATAAATTGCCTATCTGATTGGCAAAGGTTATTTTGGTTGTGATGTAGCAGTTAAGGGCCAGCTTTGCTACCTCGGCTTCCAATGTAGTTAAAACAGTAAAGTTAGGTTCTACTATACAAACTTTTTTATAAATTTTTATTAGCTTATCTACCCCAGTTGTTTTATCAGCGCCTATTAATACAAAGTCAGGCACAAGAAAGTTCTTTATTACACTACCCAAGGCAATAAAGGTGGGACTATAGATAAGGTTTAAATAAGGATACTTCTTTTGCATACGCCTGGTTTCCCCTGGCATTACAGTAGATACGATGACCACAGTTTTTTTGGAGTGTATTTTCTGTAAGGCCTCTTCAATGTATTTTGAAGTAAAGGCATCATCCTGTTGGCTTGGGGTAGGCACTACGATAAAAACAATTTTTGCTGTATTTGTGTGTTCAGCGGTAAAGGTAATATTTTTCCTATAACTAATATACCAAAGATCCAGGCTGTTCTCTTTTATAGGGTTTATACCACTCCTGAGAAGTTGCAGGTGGTCTACTCTATTATCAATTCCTATTACCTTATAATGCTTGGCTAACATACAAGCTATACACAAGCCTAACTTACCTAATCCTATCACTGATATTGTCATAATTTAGTTTCCTTTGTTATAATACGGTAAAGTATATTGGGGTGTAGGGCCTCAAAAAGTTTCTTTTTAACGCGCCATACCGGTCTTATTATACCTTTAGCTTCCCATATTTCTTCACTGTTATTATTATTACACACACGGAAGTCAGGGTAGTGCATACAGATTAACTTCTTTTTGACATATAGGGGGTATTTTGGTTGATATTCATAGCCCTTTATTTTCTTGTTCTTAGCTCGCCACAATAGTACATTACAAACGTATGCCTCTAACTTTGATGGGTGGTTGTGTCCATAAATACACCTTGTACGTTTGGCGTGGTATTTGTGCAGGCCTTTTGATAAGCGCGGTATTTGTTCTCTTCTTATAATAGTCATTTCCACATAAAACCGCAGATAATATAAGCTATACCATTTACAACCAAAGTTATGCCTATCATTAGCATGGTAGGATTTTTAACAATCATCTTATACAGCCTTTCTATGGTCTATTATTTCTATCTGGTAACCATTTGCTGGCAAGTCTTTTTTTTCAATAATTTTGTAGTTATTATTTATAAAAGCATATAGTGTTGAAAATTCAGGATTAAAAGACGTGGCTTGGTCGTTTTTATCTACAACACCTATTAAGCGATTTATAGGAAAAACGTAAGAAAAAGTAAACAGGGTTTCCCCGCTGCCTACCGGCACACAAATAGGCCTTTTATTCGTAAATACATCGCATGGTAAACGTTCGATTAATTCATCTGCTATTTTTTCTATTAAAAACAAGGGCAAGTAGCCGCTTGTAGCATTAAAACATTTAAATATGGCTTGTGCTCTTTTTGGGGTAACGTGGGTATTTACTTTAAGGCTATCATGGGGCGATATTCCTATAACATTTGCACCTACAAGCTGCAGGGCGCGACTTGAATTGCCACAGCTAAAGCAAAAGCATTGCCTACCCTCTAAGTAATCCTTAATTACCAAAGCCCTGATGCGCTTCATATCTATTTCTACGCTTACCACAGCTCCCCCTGCCTTTCATTAAAATCTATTGGTTCAACCGCCTTTGTAAACACTTTGTCTATGTAAGCAAGATCCCCTTTATAAAATACCAGCACATTTTGGTGCAACTTAACAATCTTCCTGCGCCTAAATGCCATGTTAAAGCGCATTGGCGCGCTGCCAAACTGGTTTAGTAATATCATTTCATTGTAGTAGTGTAGGCCCAGGGTTGTAAATACACTAATATTATCGCTAACAAAATTCCTGTACTTACCTTTTTCATCGCGTATTTCCCCAACCTTAACCACCAAAAACCTATTGTCATCTAACCGGCTTACCGCCTTTTTAAATATTGCAAAGTAATCGTTCATGAATTCATCATAACTTTGCTTGGCGCTTAAATCCCCTTTGTTTTCTGAATATACTTCAAGGTCATAATAAGGCGGTGAGGAAAATATTAAATCAAATTTTTGCTGTTGCCCATTACTAAATAATATATTTTCCAAGTCCAGGCTATTGCCACATAGAAATTTAGGCGTAGGTACAAGGTTTTGCTGCGACATATATTCATTATTTTTATCTACCTGTTCTTTCCTTATATCTATACCCACAAATTCACAGCCCATAGCGCTTGCAATAAGCCCAATAGATGCTTCCCCACAAAAAGGATTAAACACCTTGCCGCCTGGTATGCCAAACCAGCTTATTATTAATTCACACAGCACAGGATCAAAAAAGCTTGCCCCCTTATTTATCTTAGCCATTAACCCCTCGGCCAATACCTCATCTTTGGTTTCACCCATATTGCCAAACCTTTTAATTAGCTTGGCCCGTCGGCTGGCCCAATATTGCTGCTTGGTATCAAGGTAGCTTACTGGTGGGATTGTAAATCTTTTTGCAGGTGGGTATATTAAATCGTTAAACTCGGCTTCTATATCAATTTTGTCAGGCGCAACCATGTCTAATACGGACATGTTCTGAATTTTAATTATAACCCTATCCCTTATAACCTGGCTATCTTCCTTTAATAAAATAGGAAATTCTTTGCCAACCAGGCGATAAAGGGCGCTTTGTTTATCGTTCATACTGTCACCTTAAGCCGCTTTAAAAGTTTTCTTAGCCGGTATTTTTTCTGCTTTGTTTTCTTGTTATGCTTTTTAGCATCTACCATAATACCCCCTGCTTTTCATGCGGTATATATTTATACCGGCTATGTTTTTCAGAACCTACCCATTTAGTTTCGTTTATAATGTTCATGCCCTCGCGCCTTAATTCTATAATCCGCGGCCCATACTGTGCAATGCGTGGGTATAAACCAAGTATTGACGACAAGTCTATTCATGTGTTTGGGTATCTTTTAAAAAGCTCTGCAATGCGTTCTTTTTGCGTCATGCGTTAAATTTTAATTCTACGTTGTGTTTCTCATGCAGAAAAATTTTTGTATCAGCTTCATTTAAAGCGCTAATTTCCTTTGACATTTCACCAACGACTTTCTCAAGCTCGGCCAGGTTGGGGCATTGTTCCATTGCTTCAATTATCCTATCCACACTCTGTTTTTCTCCCTCGCTTTTAATGCCTAAAGTTTCGACTGGGTGATAAAATGCAACCTGTTTAGATTGCCCAAACACGCGCTTTTTTTCAAGGCTAACTGTAGCCTTTTTGCCTACCCAACCCTTAGTATCAGTTCCCCAACCCTCACTAAGGTCGCGCATTGAAGTCATATTAGGCGTAATTAATTTCTTTTCGCCATTAATTTCAACAGGGATGGTTAGCCGTTCGTCAGCATTATCGTCATCATCAAATGAGCTTTTTTCAAGTTTACCTTCCCCTAAAAATGTAACCACAGCACCTTCAACCAATGAATAACCTACTTTTGCAAACTTACCTTCCAACAAATTCTTTACATCAGGCATTGTCTTGCCTCCTTATATACAGTAAAACGGTTAAGCCTTTCTTTTGTAAGGCACTGCTATTTCCTTTAATCTTCTTTTAAGGGTAAGCGCGGCTACAAAGGCTTTATAGTCTTCGTCTTGACCCTCAAAATCCTTGGCCTCAAATTCTGCATCCTCCTTTCCAAAACGTACAATCCATTTATTGCCAGGATATTTTTTACCAATTTCTTCTTCAATCGCTCCCTGGTAAGCGGCAACCTGTAAACGCATTTCTGAGTACAACGCATTTGAGGTTTTAAAATCTACTACGCTTTTTTTCCCTTTTATTATTGCCTCTGCATCCATAATGCCGGCATAATCGTGCTTCATAGAATAAATATGCCGTTCAGAAGATAAAAACTTTACGTCATATTCATCTACCCATTTTAAAAACGCCGTAACCCCATTATGTACCTGCGGGTCTCTTGGCAATGGCGGCCAATCTTCTTTTGTTTTTGCTTTAATAAATTCTTCGGCCCACCTATGAACTTGTGTGCCAAGGTCAGCAGCCTTTTCTTTTCTTACCCTATGCTGTATAGCTGCCTCTTCAATAATTGCTGTTATTTTGCCACCTTTAGTGTCTTCAATGAGGACATTAAGGTTCTGTAATAAATATTCTTTGACAAGTTTTACCGCCCAGTGCATCAGCGGCCCTGACTTATCTATTACGCCGGTAGCAGTAGTTACAGATGGAATTTTTCTGCCATCTACTGTGAATATGTGCCGTGCTTCATTAAATACCAATTCTACCTTACCTTTATAAAGCTTAGTTACTATCATTTCTTACCCTTTCTTTTTTTCCTTTTGTTTTTCCTCTTATTTTTATCCTTAATTTTACGCATAAGCTTTTTAAGCGTTTTTTTCCTTGCTACCTTTCTTACAGGATATTTCTTAATGGTTTCTTGCAATTGCTTAATGCTAAGTTGACCTAATTTTTCTATTTCCTTAATAGCCAGCTTATAAAACTCGGCAGCAAAATCAGCTACCTTTTTTACCTTTACACCTTTGCCCTGAAAGTTTCTGCCGCTGTTGTTCATGGCAGTTTGAAATAAGGATATTCTATTATCCAATGTAAGTAGGTGTTTTAGCTTAAGTTGTTTTGGCATTACTGTCTCCTTTTAAATTTCTCTACTACATCCTGAACGGAATATTGTATAATGTTTAGCGCAACGCCCTTTTGCTACTACAAAACTTTTACAACGTTTACCATTGTGCTTTACAAAACAACGTTGCAGTCTTGATTGCTGCATTTCTTTGCGCTCAAGTTTACTTACCATAAATACCGGCCAACCCAGGCCCAGGGCATTGCTCGTGGTGTGGCTCGATATGGCTAATGCCATAATCTCTTAGTAACCAGGTTAAGCTGTCTTTTTGCGCCTCTGTAAAATCATCAAAGCCGGTTAGTGCTATACCTACATAGTGGTTGCGGCCCTTTGCATGCGCGCCAGACTTACTTAAGGGCCTGCCCTTGTGTATGCTGCCATCTTTGCGTATTAAAAAATGGTAGCCTATACCATCCCAGCCCCTGGCCTTGTGCATAGCATCAATTTCAACCACAGTTAAATCCCTATCACTTGCCTTGCTGCCGGCTGTGTGGTGTATTACAGCCTTGCTTGTATCTACAGGCTTAGCCCAGGCCGGCAACATATTAAGGAAGATCAATAAGGTGGGTACAGCCAATAAAATATACCAGCGCATATCATTTTCCTTTCTTTTTAGGTTTAGGCCATTCATGCCCACACACCCTGCACCAGTAAGTATTTGTGGATTTCTTAAAGCGTACTTCCTTAGATGTACACTCTGGACAAATAGGTTTTGGCATTTTAGTTACCTCCTTGCAGCGAAGTATACCACACCCACCCACTGCTGTCAAGCATTACTTTCCTTTTATTAATTACCAAAATTACAACCACAATTGTTACAATGATAACCATTACATCCTCGGTCGTGCTCTGAAGTAATTTCTAAGTCATTGCTACCACAACTGGGACATTGTTGTCGCTTATGCCATGGATTGTTTGAATCTTTTGTTTTCATAATTTCCCCCTAAAAATCGTTGCACAGCTTTACTGCCACATAACAAACGCCCAGGCCACACGAGGGCCGCACACCAGGGCATAAGTCTGCAGGGCAATCAACCGGCTTAGGATAATTATTATTACGTAAAAACTTTATGATGCCCCGCTTTTCTTTAGCTGGTAGTGGTGGTAGTGTTTTATCACCCCAGCCAGTTACTTCTAAGACTTTCCATTCCTTTATATTGACTACTATTTTCTTAACCATTACACACCTCCTAAAATGCAAGTATTAGTACCATTCCTATAACACCAATAATTAAACCTAATATCAATCCTTTACGGAAACCACTATCAAAGTCATACATTTATTACTTCCTTTTCTTCGTTAATAATTTCTTTTGCCATACACAAAAACATTAATAATAACCCGCTTAAAGTAACCATTGTAAACCTCCTTATATTTAACCCCAGCAGTGGGGCTATATTAATTTTTTTAAACTCTGCTTTTGGCTTGTTGTAAGTTTCATAACGCGCATTTCTAAGTCTTTGCCTATACAGTAAATTATTACCAGGCTAATTGCCATTACCATAATTACTGTAACCATTTCAATCACCTCCTTTCGTTTACAATATAAGTATACCACACACCCACACAGGAGTCAAGAAGTATCTTCAAATAGTTTAGCCAAGGCCAAATAAAGAAAACGCTTGCCAGGGGTATTTAAATATGGTAAACTTACCAATGTACTGCTGCATTTAACCTACCTAACCCATAAGGAGCGCACCCACGCATGGAAAAGATAACCCCCAAAGACCTAAACAAAATACTTAGCCAGGCAAACAGAGGCAGCCGGCTGCGCAGTGGCAGTAAAGAACCATACCAGGTGCTAAGGGAGGACTTCTATGAACTAATAAGACGGCGCAAGCTGGGCCTTGATGAATGCGCGTTAGCTATTTACCTGCGCGGCAAGGCCTGCCAATACAGCAACCCCTTTAGGTTAGCCAATAAGACCATCTACCACGAATTAGGCACAACCAGGCGCATTATTGATCCACTCAAGCACAAACTACAAATAAAAGGTGTTATTAAATACAATTCAGGTTTAGGCACAGGTAATTGGACAATATACACCATGCTGGATAGTGTTATGGTGCATAAGAGGGATAAAAAGTTATCCACAGGTTATCCACAAAGAGTACCAAATGGTACACTTTAGTGTACGAGAATGTACACTTTGATGTACCATTCTGTACACTTTGATATAGAGAGATTAAGAGAGAGATTAAGATCAAAAGGGTAAGGTAATATCTTAAATGCCAAAAACACTGGATAAGTTAAAAATAAAAAAAGTAAAAAACGGCATTATTAACGGCAAGTCGGCTGCCCAAGCTATGAAGGACGCTGGCTACGCCAAGACGACTGCAGAGCATAAGGTAAGCCCGTGGAACAAGTTGTTAAAGGTTGTGCAAGAGCAAGTAGAAAAGGAGTTTAAGTTGGAGGGCGTAACGCCTACCCAGGTTTTAAAAGAAATAGACACAGTGCGCGCATTGGCGCAAAAATGTGGCGATTTAAGCACCGCGGGCCGCATGTCCGAGCTAAAGGGCCGGTATTTGGCTATGTTTACTGACAAGGTTAAAATGGACCAAACCATCATAACTAAAGAGGACCAGGCCATTATTGACAACTATATGCCTAAGACAAGCACGGGTAATAGGTTAGGTAATAACTAACCATGAACGTAGTTAACATAATATTTATTATGTGCGGTTGTGTACAATATGCCTCTGGAACTGAAAGTTATCCACAGGTTATCCACAATGTGGGGCAGGCCCGTAAAAAGCAATTCGGGGGTGGGGGTCGGGGGTATGTGCGCGACCTCGCCTGCCGAGCCGCATGAGATTTTTTAGAACTTTTTTGTTGTAACTTAGATGCCTGTGGTTAAGTTACGTAAATTTTGGAGATTTTTTAGAAAAGGAGTAAGTTTATGGGTTGTGCAGCTGGTTGGTGAAAATATGGACAACATAATAGTAGTAGCTGTTATATTAGCAATATGTCATTTTTATCTACCTAATGTCTAAGCCGTTTAAGGTTTTACATAATGGCCGGCTAATCACATTTCCCCCCTGGTTTTATCATATCAGATCAATTCTCAAAAAAATGGATAAGGAGCGCAGGCAACGTGAATGTGCGAGAACGCCTGTCAGCGCAGGAACGGGCCGATTACGATAAGCTAACCACCCAGGAAGGCAAGAGGCTCTTTCTCCAGGCCTATTTTAAGCGAGACCTGGCCGCCTTCATCTTTTTATGGGGTTACCGGGACTTGGGGGCGTTCCATGGGCCGGAGATAGCAGAACTGGCCAAATTCCGCTATTTAACCGATTATCCTGTGCGCAAGCTTTATCTTTGGTCGCGGGGCTTTTTCAAAACTTCGGTTATCCAAGAAGGCCACAACGGCTGGCTAATAGTAAATAACCCAAATATACGTATTATGCTTTCCAGCTATTCCCTCGAGGTAGCCAAAAAACCCTTGGCCGCCATTCGTAACCAGTTTATGTTCAATAATGAGTTCCGATACTTTTTCAAGGAATTCTGCCCGAACCCTAATAAAGACGGTAAGATAGAATTTGGCACGTCAGAAAATTTTACCGTTCCCAACCGCAGCCGCAATTTTAAAGAACCTACCATTATGGCCGCGGGTATAGGCACAAACGTTACCGGCCTGCATTTTGACGTTATTACCCCTGATGACCTGGTAAACCGGGATAGCGTTACCAACGATACCCAGATACAGGCCAGCAAAAATTATTTTTCCTTACTTAACCCCCTCTTTGATAATCCCACTATCCCGCGCTTTAAGATGACCGGAACTATATATCATTTCAATGACTTACATTCCGACCTGCGCAAAAACCCCAAATGGCAGGTTTCTATAATCCCGGTACATAACGAGGATTACGTTTTCCAGTTTCCAGAGCGCATTGGCAAAGAGGCCTTTGAAAAGGAAATTCTAAGCGACCCCCAAATGAACCCCTATGATATACAAAGCCAGTATTTGCTTAACCCTATAGACCCGGCCCAGCGCAAGTTTGAGGAAACCTGGGTGAGATACTACGGCCCAGGGGAAAAGCAGGAACTGCCGGAGGGCCTGGCCGAATACGTTTTGGGTGACCCGGCCAGCACTAAAAAGGCAACCTCGGATTATACGGTCATTGAACGCTGGGGCATTGATGCCGATATGAATATATATCTTATTGATGCATATAGGGATAGGCTAAGTAGCAATGAAAGGGTAGACCTTTACCTGGGCGTAGCCAAGCAGTGCAAGGCCTTAAGGGGCGCTAAATATGAAGTAATCGGGGGGCGGCATGGGGATCTGGAAAATATACGTTTAAAGTTTTTAGAGGCCAGGCTGCCTATTACACCCCAGGAAACCAAGGCTACTGTAGCCAGTAAGCGGGATAGAATTGAGCAGCGCCTGGTGGGCCGGTTCCATGCCGGCAAGGTTTTCCTGCCGCGCAAGATGCCCAAGGTGTATAAGCATGATGGTAAGGCCTACGATTTTATCCAGGAGTACCTTTTGGAGCTGCGCCAGTTCCCGTTTTCAGAACACGATGATATCTTAGATTGCCATTCGCAGCTTTTCGATGGCGCGTATATAACCAAAGGCGCTAAGGCCGATAAGCCCGATTTGAAAGAGGATGCTTTCGAATGGTGGCGGCAGCAGGCCATAAATGCTAATAGGCGCAACAAATCACGCTATGTATTTGGCAGCCGTAATAAGCGATTTGGCATACCTGCTACAATAAGTTTCAGATAATGCTTGACATGGTTAAAATATTAATATATACTTATGGACGAATGTAGGTGCTTATTTTGTAATAGATATTTATTTAGCTTCCTCGTTGAGGGGAAGGTACAGTTTGCGGTAAAATGCAAGGGTTGTAACAAAACTGGAATGTACAGTTTCAACCAGGCAACTGTTACAGCCACAGCATTAGAATTTAATAAAGGCTGAAGGTAAGCCAAGATAAAGGTCGATGGTAGACCCCGCTGAAAGGCGAAGGGTCTTTTTTTATGGCTGCTAAAGATAAAAAAGAAAAGAAGCCTAAAGTAAAATCATTGCTTACCAAGGCGCGGCTAAATAGCCTTAGGAATGAAATACGAATGGCCGAAGCCATTAACAAAGAAGAGCTGCAGCCCATTATGGTTGACAGCCTTAGCCGGTACATAGGTAACTTTATCCCGCCTGTGGGTACAGATTGGGATATAATATTAAATGAACTTTACCCGATTATCCAAAACGAACTCCCCTCAATTTTCTTCCGCAACCCCCGCGCATTTTTAAAACCCCGTAATAAAACCTATATAACCAAACGCAGAAACCCGCAAAGCGGCCAAATGGATGATGTGCAAGTAGATTCTGCCAAAAGCGCAAAAACCCAAGAGGCGTTGCTTAATTACGATGTAAGCGATGCCCAAATGAAATATAAAAAGCAGGCCAGGAAAGTCTTGCTTGATGCTCTGTTGTTCCCATACGGCGTTATGTGGCATGGGTATAAAGGCGATTTTGGCATGACCGAAGAACAATCCATCGAAATTAAAAACGATAGAAACTTTGTCAGGCGGGTAAACCCGCTGCGGTTTTTATACGATCCAGCTGTGCCTATATCAGAAATTGATGAGGGTAAGTGGGTGGGCCGCAGCTTTGATGTGCCGCTTAACGATATTACTGAAGACACTAAGCTTACTGTAGAAGATTCCCTTAAAGGCTTTGTGGGATTTGACCAAAAAATTAGAAAGCGCACAACTGTTATGCCAGGGGAAGAAAAAATAGAAGAAGGAAATGACAAAGTAACTATTGCCGGCAAGGCGCTTATTGATTTTGCCATGAAGGATTATAAGAAAACAAAAGAGGTTAGATTTGTTACAGTTTACGAAATTTTCTTAAGGCCCACAAAAAAAGAAAAGCGTAATGGTTCAACCGGCTACATACTTTTACTTACCAGCGAACAAGAAAAACCATTAAGGGAAAATAATTGGAAAATCAAAGCAGAAGGCTGGCCGGGAAAGATATTGGAATTTAACCAGCTTAATGATAATAAGTTTGGCCTCTCCGATCCAGAAGCCTTTGGTAATTGCATAGACCAAAAGAACGTAATTATAAACCTGCAGCTGCGCAATGCCCAGGAAAACTCAAAGGTGTGGGTAGGCATAAGCAAAGAAAGCGCGGATGAGGAAGATATTGAGCAGGTAACAAAGGGCCAGCAAACGATAATTAAGTTTGCCAGCGGCAAAGCCTCGGAGCGCATGTTTGTAGCTTCCCCAGGCGGCGCGGCCTCAAGTGAACTTTATTTAATAGATGGCAGGATACAAAAGAACCTTGAAGATAAATCAGGCATAACAGATTTGAAGCGTGGCTTTTTGCAATCGGGCGAAGAGAGCGCGGCCAGCGTAAAGTTGCGCGCAGCTGGTGGCGGGGCAAGGCCGGCGTACCGCCAGGATATTATGGCCGACTTTTTAAAGGATAGTTTTTTATATTTAAACCAACTTAATAAGCAATTCTTTTCAATAAAGGATGTAGTACGCATAGTTGGCTCACTTGATATTGAATGGTCAGAAAAACCCACCAAAGAGGAAATACAGGCCGATGTAGATGTCGAGATTGATGTTATAAGCATGTTGCCGGAGAACCCTGAAAAAGAATTAAGGGAATTAAATACCGCGCTTGTGCTTATGATAGAGGGTATTAGAAATCCGCAAATAGCCCAAAAGATACAGCAAGAAGGTAAAACCATGAACCTTTCGCCCCTTATTGAACAAATGCTTTTGCGGTTAAAGATTAAAGACCCTGATGTGTTTAGGCAAATTAGGCCCGAGGAAAGTATGGGCTATGTCAGCGTACAGCAACTTAAAGAAGCACAAGCTAATATAGAAGCCATTACTACTGGCCAAAAATTACCACATCCACCCACAATGGAAGATGACCATATAGCAAAGATTCAAACATATACTTCTGTGGCACAGTTAATGCAAAAGATGGGTCAGGATATAGAAATGCTTAAACAACTAATACAAATACATAGTGCGCTTTTGCAAGATTTGCAATCAAAGGAAGCACAGCCGAATACAAAAATAACTTTGCCAAAAGCCAAGGTAGAAACAGTAGGTACATAAATGAGCCTTACCATAATATGTAAAAAGTACGATCACTTTAACAGGGCCTTGGGTGTTCAAATAAAAAGCAAACGGCATTATGATGAAGTAATGAAAAGAAGGGGCTTCGTGAGCCAGGAAGAAGGTCAGCGCCTGGTAGAAAAGCATAATTCAGCAATGGTATGGAAACCATCTAAAGATTGCATTGATGTAATAAAGGCAATAAAGCATGCCGCTGATAAAAAAGGGAATGTTGTTTTAGGGAGACACCCAAAAATAGTAGCGGCCATGGAAGCTAAAGGCATGACCTTTGATATTAAAAAAATAAATAAACATCTTCAGGAAGCAGGGGCTACGGCGAATGTCTAAATACCTTGAAGTTAGAGATGGTTTTAGTATTAGGGTAGACGCCATTGAAGCCGTAGAGCGCGGTGTTGGGCTTACGAGTATAGTACGTACCCAATTTAACTCATACGATACAACATTTCCTTATTTGGTTTTACTGCAATTACTTGAAAGAGAAGAAGCTCCAGAGCTAACACAAATTGAACAAGAAACATTTAACATATTAAAAGAAACAGGGGTAACGTCACCTTAAACCAAGCCTAACCGCAAGGAGGCAGTTATGGGAGCAACAAATTTACAAGTTAAGCCGGAAGTAAAACCAGAAGTAAAACCAGAAGTAAAGCCTGATTTGGTAACCAGGGTATCACAGGTTAAAGCAGGGGAAAAGCCGGCAGAAGAAGGAAAGTTTAACATCAATGATTTAGATGCAAAGATAGAGGCGGTTACAGATCCGGCAGTTAAAGAACAACTAACAGGCCTTAAAAAATCATTACTAAAAGGCGAAAACGAAAAGTATCAGGAAATAGCTACGTTAAGAAAACAATACGAAACTAAACTGGCTGCTTCGACTACCTGGACACCAGAGCGGGTAAAGTCGGAAATGAATAAGCCGGATTTTATACAGGCAGCACAGGCAGTATTAAGTGTTAGTACTACAGGAGAGGAAGATGTTTCAGCATTATCTGAAAAGGATCAGAAAGAGCTTAAGCTGTTGAAGGATCAAATCAATGCGTTACAAACCTCCAACTGGCAAGCTCGGAAGATCAATCAGGATGCTACGTTGAAAGTAAAATATGCTAACTACGCGCCGGACATGGTTGACACTGTTACCACAGAATTAATGCAGAATAAAAGGATGGCAACAAGGGAAGACCTGTGGAAGGTTATTGATTATGAAAAGGCAGTTGAAAGAGCATATCAGTTAGGGTTATCGGATAAGGTAGTTGTAAACCAGGAAAAGGTGAATGCTATAACGACTGTTGATGGTAGTGGCAGCGTTACTACTTCGCCGGCGTTGGTGCGCGAAAAAGGAGAATCCGTACCCCAGTTTATGGCGCGCTCATACAAAACGCACACTACAAAAAAATAAGGAGTAAAAATTATGGCAACGTTTACACAAACTTCACCTTTGGCAGTCCCTACAACTATTGATAGCGCCGCGTTATCCATGTCATTGGCCGATTACAGAAAGAATGTGTTGGTTGATAACGTGTATAATAAAGTCGTAATCTTGCAATTGATTAATGAAGCTGGAACGAAAAGAGAGATTAACGGCGGCCTTTCAATTGTAGAGAATGTCATAAGGGAGAAGCAGGACGAAGGCGGTTTCTATATGGGTGCTGATGTTTTGAATAACACCCAAAAGAATACTACTGATATGGTAGAATACCGCTGGCAGAATGCTTATGAACCAATCCTAATCACCCGCGATGAAGAAAGACAAAATTCGGGGGACGTTCATAAAATTCTTGCCCTGGCATCAACAAAAACCATGCTGGCCGACAAGGCAATCCAAGATAGAATGGATCAAGCTCTTTCAACGCCGGTGGGTGAAGCAAATAATTTAATTGATTTGGAGACATTGGTTAATACCGGCACGCTGGGAACAAAGGCCGGCGCAACAGAAACCTTTTGGCAGGCAACTGTAACCCAATCTGGACAGTTCGCGGCCCAGGGTTTAACTGATATGACAACCGGTTTTTACGCAGTATCTTCGTCTGCTACAGTGGATAATCCTTCAGTGTTTCTTACCACAAAGATAATTTTCCAGAAATTCGAGCAGACCAGGTTGCCTCTGGAGAGAATTGCAAATGCCAACTTATCGGCCAATGCCGGCTTTATGAATTTGACTTTTAAAGGCAAGCCGATAACTTATGGTAATTATATTTCCACAGGGTTGCTTTTTGGCCTTAACATGAACTATTTGAACTGGGTCGTAGATTCGGAGACAGATTTTATTACAACTCCGTTTATTTCACCCAGCAATCAAACAGTTAAAGTAGCCTATGTACTCGTGAGAGCTAACATGACGACTAACAACAGGCGTCGTCATTTTAAACTCACGGGCATATCTTAATAGGGGGAGGATGAAATTATGGCATTTACTCCTTCAAATTTAGCAATAGCAAATGTAGGGTCATTGAAACTCACAATAGCCACGCAGGTTTCTAACACAGCCAGCGGAACAGATTTATGGTCAAGTGGCATCCAAGATATCCAGGCAATTATTCCCTATTACACGGGGGATATAAGTGCAACTGGAGAAACAAGTACAGTGTTTGCAGTATCTTTTACAGCATCGTCAGGCGTTATACACATTATAAGGGATGCCTCGAACACAGGTACGCCATTTACCTTGCTGGTAATGAGTGGCCTTGCAGTTGATATGACCTGATAGTTCGTTTAGTTTAACCATCGCCAATATGTTGTTGTAGGCAGAAGGCGAAAAAAAAGAGAGGTATGAAATGGCTGTTAGCACAAATAGTTATTTTAGCAATGCGATAATTGGTACGCCGCAGGTTGGCGCAGATATTGACCTTTACGGGACAGATCTTACGCCGAAGCTTGCAGTAGGCACGGGTTTTACCAGAAGTGATGGTTGCAAATATCGTTACTGTCATTTTGGATTATTATCCGCCAAAGGAGTGCTGATGTCAAGAGACATCAGTGAAACAGACCAGTTGTATATTGACAACGCCAGAATGGTGTCCTTAGTTGCTAACTATGTCCAGAAACCTGGAGAAACATTAGGCCCGAACGTAATAGGTTCTAATTATATTCAGGTTACACTGACGGTTACAGCAGACCAATATGCTGGCGGTTATGTGTCAATAACAAGTGGTACTGGGATTGGTTTTCAGTATAGGATTAGGGGTTGCACGGCAACAAATAACCCTGTATCCGGAGATGCTTATTTGGAATTATACGATAAGTTGGTCGTAGCAGTTGATTCCAATACCGGTCTTCAAATTTCAGGTTTACCTTACGCAAACCTTGAAATTGTGGATGACTCCGATGACAGGCTTGCAGTAGGTGTTCCAGTAACCAACAATAGTATAGGTAGCTATGGTTGGGTACAGACTTACGGAACTGCGACTGTATTGCAAGATGCCAGCATACCTGTTATTGGTGGCCAGGTATATGTTTCATCTAATACCAATGGCGCAATTGCGGGTACTGTTTTATTGTCAACCTCAACCAACCAGAGATTTGCAAGGGTTGGTTACTGTATTATGCCGGCAACAGCGACGTATTATTCTTGCGTGTTTTTGGAATTAGAATAAATAATTGGGCGGGGGGGGCTAATGCTCTCTCGCTCCGATTAAAGGAGTTACTATGTACGAATTTAGTGGTAACCAAAGACTAACTACTGTTGGCAACCTGCTGCCCACTGGTACTGCCCTTAGACTAACTGAAATCCATGCCCATTCGACTTTATCGACAAGCAGCTTAACCTTTTACAATGGGCTTACTTCAGCAAGCCCAGGAGCTGTGTATTTGGTTTTTAGCACAGACACCCAGGGTAATATCCACGAACCTTGTGCTGATACTTTGTTTCCAAATGGCGTATGGATTGACACGAATGCAGCAGGAACAGTTACAACGTTAGTAGGTTTTAATACAACGAAGGCATAGGACCAAACCCAACCTAAAAGGAGGTAGTCATGCCAAGGTTTATAAGTAAGGGCGGTAAATGGTATCCGCAGAACGAAAGGGTTGCCCTTAAAAATAATAGTACAGCAACTATTAAGAACCCTTCAACGGATGCAAAATTAAAAGATGAGGAGATAAAGCCAGGACAGGATTATATCTACTCAGGGCCTGACCGCGCCGCGTTATTTGAATTGTGGAAAAGCAAGGTAGAGCATTTTGGCGATGACTTTAGAAAAAGCCCAGATTTCCTGCAGGCAGTTCGTAATATGGGCTACGTACATTATAAAGCCTATTTGAAGGATATAGGTTTTGATGAAAAGAAGATGGAAGAAGAATTCGCCAAAAAAGCTACAGTAGTCACCTCGCATGAATTGCCGGTCACAGTAAAGGCAATAGATCACTTGGCAGGTGGCAAAGATACTTCCGGCAGCGGGCAGGATGTTAAGGGCGGTTTTAAAGCGCCCCCTGGTTTTGAAAAATGAGATGCTTTATGGTACGCAAGGGTTAGGTTCTCCATTTGGCAAGCTTGTTGCTGGCAGTAAAACTGCTACCAGTTTAACCACAACCCAAATCACTGGTACTTCTACACCTATTGGCGGGGTTTGGATTGGCGCTGATACTGGCAACACAGATGTAGTCCTCGTAGGAAACTCTTCCGTTTTAGCTACCCAAACTAATCAAGCAGGGATTATCTTATTTGCAGGTAATCCCTCTTTTTTTATCCCAATCAATAATTTAAATTTATTATATATGCAAACAATAATTACAGGAGATAGATTATGTTACGTTTATTTACAGCCATTTGTTTAATCACCGCATTGGGGTTAGCAGGGCCGGCCCAGGGCGCAATACAGTTAAAGGACGAAGGTATTCCTAAAGGCTACATCCAGCGTATAGATTTTATAGGCGGAGCGGTAGATGCTACGAGAACTGGCATGGAGGGTGATATTACTATTGATGCTTATACCAAAGACGAAGTAAACTCTATCGTAGAGGGCAACACCTTTGACTTTTTCCTTAACGACACCGCCTCTGATATAGCGGATTATTTCGTGATGGACCCATCAGAAACAGGCGATGCTGAAAGCACATTCATCGGTACAGTAACAGGCGATGCTTTTCTAATAGATACTTTTGCAACCTCTACCTCAGAGCCTACCTTTACCGAACTTGTAGTAGGTATTTACGCTTTACATTTCCACGCCGACACCACGACAGGGGCTAATGTAGGAACTGTCCGCATCTATTGGGAGTTTTGGAAAAGAACTCATCCAGGCGGAGTAGAGACGTTTTTAATCAAATCAGAAGAGAGTAATATCCTCACAGGTTCAGAAACAGAATTAGACGTACACGGCACAGCATCAGCAATCACTGTCTTAGACGATACCGACAGGCTTGTAATAAAGATTTATGCTAATATAGAAGTTTCCCGACCCGGCGACCCTGTTGTAACTTTACACGCGGAGGGAACAACCGCTTCTCATTTTGAGGTCGTAACTACTATAACCGCTTTTGATAACAGATATATTAAACAATTAGGCGACATCACAGGGGCTATGACTTCTGATATGAATATGGATGATGGGACTTTGGTGATAAGCTATGATGATAATAGGGTTGGGATTGGGACGACGAGTCCAAAACATTTATTAGATGTAGGCGGAATGGAAGGCGCTGGGGCGCCTGGCAATCTCGGCATTAAATCAAATAGTGGTGCTTTGGCAATCCGTATCGAAGAAAATAGCGGGGTAGAAGGCTGGCATATAGGAGTTG
>SDBU01000795.1_pt1 | contig 45267 bp, 68 predicted proteins | sample 2277071 | NCBI WGS metagenome assembly SDBU01 (sample SAMN10397929, study PRJNA504765) | marine sediment metagenome | isolation source: marine sediment core GS08_GC12, 126 cmbsf | place: Arctic Ocean: Gakkel Ridge, Loki's castle | collected 2008
AATGCTAACAGGGCACTCCGGAGCATAATTTTCGCCCGCAATTAGGACATCGCTTCGGTAACCTCCAGCCCTTCTGTGTCCAGCTATGAGTACAATAATCACACTGAACAGTGTCGCCCTTCCCATTTATACCGCCTGAGTAGTGTGTGTAGTAGTTAATTCCAGCTCTGTATCCCATTTCTCTAGCCTCCTTATCTATTTGATACTTGATATACTAATAATACAGTGGTACGCCGTTGCGCTTTGTTATTCTTGTGTTGGCTCTGTCTGCTTTTACCATCCTGAGATGACGCCGGGTTTCTCTGGTGGAATATGGGATTGATTCTGTAACCTGCTGCGGCGGTTCAGTTATAGTCTCGGTAGTCTCTACTAAATTGACATCAACTATTGTATTGCCGTCATAGTCTCCCTTATGTCTCCCGGTTGTCTCTAAAAGTACATCAGTAATTTTCATACGATTAGTATGTAATATGTCTTTGCAGGCGTTACAGTAATAAGGGTATCTGTGGGGATTGCTCATATCACAATCGCAACTAGCAGGCTTCAGAACTGATACCTCAACAGTTAGCCAGCCCCAAGCTGTGCCTCTTCCATGGGTAACTTTAATATTCTGATAACCTAGCTTTGACAATGTTTCCTTGACAATTTTTGTTTCTTCTTTGCGTTCTAACACTTGCTTTGCCTCCTTTGTTCTTTCAATATCATAAGTGCTGGCTTCACCACGAGACCTGGCCGGAGCCAGGTCTGGAGTTTAGCCTTCCTCAATATACTGTGTCAGTATATTTATAGGCACATACCAGAGCAACTGCTCGACCGTATCGAATTTATCGTCTCTTGCTTCTCGCTTGATCCTGTTTAATACCAGGTCAACCAGTATCCTGAGATTGTCTATTTCGTCTTGAGCATTTTCCATTTTCCTGTCCTCCTTAACTTGTTATAGATACTATTAATAGTCCAATGTAGAAAACCATTTACCCTCCTTAGTTTGTTTTACGTGAGGCTGCTCATAGACTGTATGGCAAGCGGGACAAGCGTATTTAGTAGTAGTATATTCATAGTTCAACATTACATCGCATTCAGTACAATGTAGTATTCCATTCAAAGCATCGTTATTAATCCTGTTAGCAAATTCCACTGCCTGGGCTTTCCTCCAGAACCAATTAAAAGTTACCTCGGATGTCTTGACCATCCACCTACCATATGATGACGTGCTAGATTCAACTTTAACATTCTTATATGGTTCGTAAGTAAACTCTTTTATCGTCATCCCCTTAACTCCATAACTTATTCTTACCCATAGCATGGCACAGTATAGTCTAGTTGTCAATACCCTAACATAGGTAAAACCGCTTATCTTTTGGGAACACTTGACAAAACCCCTTAAATGCTCTATGTTTGAATTATGACTATTGAAACTTCTCCGGCGCAGGTGAAGTATGAGCATGGTCACCATCCTAACTCAAGAAAGAACCTCAAGCCGTTCAAGCCAGGGAGTAATGGGGATAAACCAGGTAACGGTTATTCCCTCACTGCTGCTCTTAAAGACACGCTTCGTAAATCACCTAAACTCAGAGAAAAACTCATAACATCTACTATCGAGGGGGCTATACTACGGGAGCCTGCGCCATTCCATGAGGTATGGGACCGTGTGGATGGCAGGATAGCGGATGACAAGGCCAACATCACCGCTATCCAGATAAACATTGTCTATGATAAGCCTGATATAGCTGTAGAGAGTGATAGTCTTTAGGGGGTGAAGAGATGAAAAGAGTGCCGTATATTCCTACCGCAAACGACAGCCAAGCAATGATTTGTTATGAGGCAACAGTAGGAGAGATGCTGAATAATGGGTTTGTTGTTCTACCGAGGGCTGATTTAGCCGGTAGAGTTTGGGTAAAAATACCTGATAGAGTAACGGCCTAGCCTTACATAACCATAGGGGGCGAAGAGTTGGCTACTACATACTACATAACCGTTAAGGGGGGAGAATGATGGGTGGCAAAGAGAGGTTGAAACAGTGTCCCCATTGTCTTCCGACATACATACGGGTAAGCAGGTCCGATTACATGGCGAGACTTAATTAAGGAGGTTACAATGGGATTTTGGAAGTCAGAGAGAGGTATAAATGGGGATAGTTGGGCGGATACACTCGATAATTGCATGGAGTCACTGAGTAAGATTATTGTACCGGCTAAAAATGAAGATGAAGAAAATCCTGAAGAGGCACATGAAATCACAATGCAAGAACTTGCTGACCTTGTGGAATTTTGTTCACGAGGACACCTTGTTGTTGAGGTACGCTATCCTGACGAAGATGGGGGAAGACCATTATCTGAATTACATAATTGGGGGATAGAAACGTATCCTAATAGGGGACGAATTCGTTGTTAAACACATGGCGAGGTTGAATTAGATGGCTGAACTAATAATAATATTATCTGCAAGTGGATTTCTAAGTATATTAGCATGTGTAGTAACGCGTCTATCATCGGCACGAAGACGCGTGCTAGCTAATTATTCAATAGATAAGCGTGATCGACTATTAAGAGCAATAGCCGGAGTGCAACAGGCCAGCAGCGACTTATTAACTGTACAGGAATACTTAGACGAATTAAATAACCGAAGCCCAAGCACTGTAGATGAAAATACAGGTAAAGCTGGGATCAGGACTTATGCTATCTCCTTTCACGGGGCTATGAGTAATCTAAGGGCTCAAATAGAAATATGTGTGTCTGATAGCAATCTTAGGGGCAGTCTCTATGAATTAGATGCATATATAGGTAGCCAAGTAAAGGAGAAGATAAATAAACCTGATGGGATACATATTCTCTCTGCTTTAGGATATTTTGGGCGAATAGCTAGTAGAATAAGAAAGGTAACACAAGAAATAGATGACAACAGCGACTAAAGAAGGGGAGACACTAACGGTCGATGTCAGGATGCGGTACTGTGAGACACATCCTAACCAGAAGCGGCTCGTTGAATCTACATCTAAGAGACTGATAGTAAAGGCTGGTCGACGTGGAGGAAAGACCGTAGGAGCTGCTATTAAGGCAGTCAATGCATTTCTAGCAGGTAAGCGTGTCCTCTATGCCACCCCCACCGATGAACAGAAAGGGAAGTTTTGGTTTGAGGTTAAGAGGGCGCTGGGTGACCTGTGTCAGACGAATGTTTATAAATTAAATGAGACGGAGCACTATATTGAGAAAGTATCGACCGAGAACAGACTGAAGGCTAGGACAGCTTGGAACCCTGACATGTTGCGAGGAGATTACACTGAACTATTGATACTGGATGAATACCAACTGATGAATGAGAAGGTATGGGAAGATGCCGGCCAACCGTTGTTATTAGACAAAAACGGTGATGCAGTGATAATTTTCACACCTCCATCACTCAAGATGGGCGGTACTAACAGAAGTGACGACCCCCGACATGCTAGTAAACTCTTCAAAGCAGCTCTAGAAGATACAACGGGACTATGGGAGACGATACACTTCACATCGCATGACAACCCCTATATCAGCCATGAGGCGTTACAGATAATAACACAGGACATGAGCCTTGATTCGTACCGACGTGAGATAATGGCGCAGGACGATGAGATAGAGACGTCATGGCTGGTACATAGTAAATTCAATGAGACATTATGTAAGGTCAAGCGGTTCACGATACCATTGAACTGGGATGTTTATTCAGGGCATGACTTCGGGAGTGCGAACCCTGCTTGTTTGTTCATAGCAAGGTGCAAGCTGCCGTTACCTGATGGGGCGCCGGCATACATGAGACAGGGAGACATGATAATATTCAGAGAGTATGCACCGGGTCCAGGATACTCGATGGGGCAGCACGTAGACAGGTTTAAAGAGATAGCCAAGGGCTACACGGTATTAAGGAGCAGGGGCGGGAATCTAAACTCTGAGGACGAGATAAGGCAGGGGTATACCGTGGCTGGATGGACGATACTACCACCGGCGTTAGAGAAGAAGAACAGTCAGATAGACAGGATGATAGCGATAGAGGAAGGGAACAAGCTATATGTGCTCGATGATCTCTGGATGGTATTGAGTGAGATAAGCAACTGCATGTGGAAGTTGGATAAAGAGAACAGACCGACCAACGAGATAGATAACGGGGCGCGGTATCATCTGAGTTCGTGCTTGAGGTATATCGGGAGTGACCGGGACTTCAAGCCGGAGATAGTGAGCAGTATCAAGCAGTCGGTAAAGCAGACATACAGGATGTAAGGGGGTAGGATGAAGGAGCTAATAGGTAAAGAGGTTCATGTAACATTCCACAGGAGATATCCCGCTGGGTTACATTATCTTAATGCAACTCTATTAGCGGTTAAGACAGAGGCAATTAAGTTAGAAGGTAATGGCATGTCGACAGCGTGGTATCCGATGGTTAGTATTGAGAGTGTCTGGGGGTAGGATGTTCAGGGTTGGTTATACCACAGAAGAAGAAGAAGAAGAAAGAAAAAGCATAGAACATCGCATTTTCAAGATATACGCTATTTCTATATGGGTAATTGGGATTTTAGGATGGGCTACTTGTCTAATTCTGTTAAAGGCAGGAGGATAAATGGACACGAGCGAACAGTATATCCGAATGAGGATAGCAGCGATACCGGACATGGGAATGGGTGATTCGAATTTAGCTCTATCGTCTCTCTATTTTGTAACTGATAATGTGTGGGTAGCACCGAACGGGAACTATTATTTTAAGTCTAGCGGTGTTATCGGCTGCCAGCTTGAACGGCAGGACCAGTTGCAGGAGATGGTGGGCGGGCATGGATGGGCTGGTGAATTGACAAAGCTAGATAGGTGGATACAAGAAATACCATTTTCTCAACTGCATCCGCTAGATACATGGGAGCAGCTCTGGCTGGGCTTCGTGATGCGTGAGAAGTTTAATAAGATATGGACAGGCACTGAATGGATATAGATAGACAGATAAAGAAGGCTGATAAACATGAGCATCCGCTACTCACCGGGCACTACCACGAAGCAAAATGGGTACGGATTTGGGAAGGTGCCCTTATTACTTGCCTTATATGCGGGAGGGTAAAAGAATGACAACAGAAACCAAGCAGGACGAGATTAGGGAAGGGATGTGGGAGTTTATACTTGAGGTCAGGCAGTATCTTTGTAACACTGAGTTTGCTCCTGGACCATTCAGCGAGCCAGTTGATCTCAATGTTCTCAGAGAGATGGGTAACACCCGATTAAAAAAGATGAACTCTCAAGGCTGTGTGCTGAAGGTAGAGGGGAAGTTGCCTGAGTTTTATTCAAGTGAGCATCGTGGACGAAAATACGAAGCACTTATAACTCAAGGAATGAGAGTTGCTTTTAAGAACGCTGGCTACGGTGCCTATGAGGAGTTATAATGGTTGAGTTGACTTTAGAGGTACTCGATGAAGCAATATCCAGAATCAAAGAGTATGACTATGATAACGAAACAATCGGTTTCAAGTTGAACCCATCGGACTATAGGGATATTGAGAACCGTTCCAAAGCCATATTCGCTATTACCGACGGCAAGTTAATTATGCAGTCCTCATTACATATGTATAATGGGCTGAGGATTGAATCGGATGTCACTGTTCCTCTAGGGTGTCCACAGAAAATACTTCGTAGTGAGGAGTTATGAAGATAAAGCAATGAGTTGCTTTGGGGAGAAGAAAAGATGACTGATTATTATACCGTGGTAAAGGATAATGCGGCCGAAAGGTCGGAGTTAACAAAGCGGCAAGATGCCGACATATTGTTATGGAACCTCGATAAGTACGTAATGGAGGATATAAGCGGAACGCGGTTTGATGGGGTGGTGCATGTGACGTTAAACAGGCCGAAGGTAGTAGCCGAGTATATCATGGCTGCGTTGGGGATGATGGTTGAGCAAATAGTGGTTACGAGCGAGGTCAAGGGATATGACACTGACTTGATAGAGGACTTCAGGAGGAAGGCGTTTGAGGCTGCTGATGATTTGCTACTACATCAGAACTTACGTTCAATGGACCCATATTTCGATGAGCAGAACTGCATACGAGGGGAAAGTGCCGCTCGGTGTTTATTCCAGGAGATTAACGGGATATTAGTTCCTGACATAATGTATTGGGACAGTAGATACGTTAACTATGAGCCGGGCAAACACGGGATAGCGTGGGCGAGCTATGGGTATGGCACGAAGGTAAAGAAGGCTGTGATAGAGAGTGAGGATTGGTGGGAGAAGGTTAAAATCAAACCGAGCATAGAGAAAGAGGCTGAGGTAGTGGACGTATGGGATGCCGAGCATAACGAGATATGGCTAGCTGGAAAGTTAGTCTATGAACAGGAGCACGAGTTCAAGGATGCTGATGGGAAGAGATACACGCCGGTAGTGATACGGACTGTGCCGTTAGGTTCTGATTTAAAGTCTGGCACAGATGGTATAAACGGTATAAACGGTATAAAGAACCGTGGAGAGAGCGTATTCTACATGATAAGGGCAATAATACCTGAAGATAACCGTATAATTAGCATAATGCAGACCCATAATCTATTATCGATACAGAGGCCGATACAGACGGCCTTCGATGAAGGTGCGGGACACGAGGCTCCAGATTATAGTATAACAAATCCCGGAGCATCTAGTTCGTCTGAAAAAGGTGGGGAGACAAGACCTATAGACTTGGGCGATATAAGCGCGACATCGGCGAGAGAGGCGTTATTCATGATAGACAAGGCGTTGGCGGATGGTGGATTATCGCTGGACATTTTCAATGCGCCGTTAGGGTCTGGCGTAGCGATAATCCAGGCTAAAGAGGGCCGTGATGTAATATTTCAGCCGAGGGTAAGGAACAAGGCTGAGATGAAGAAGGCGTTAGGGGATATGTTCACGGCGCAAGTAATACAGATAGGCGGGACGGTAGAGATAGGGACTGCGGGGCATAAGAGGAAGTTTCAGACAGGTGAGTTAAAAGGGGAATACGGAGTAGAGCACGAATTCAAGATAGACTCCCTGACTGAGAAGGCAGGGTTAGCGAGTTTAGCAGCGGCATATGGCAATAGCATGTCTGAGCACACGAAACGGAGAGAGATATACAAGATGGACGACCCGGATGGAGAGGAGAGGTGGTTAAGCTACGAAGATGCTGTAAGAACAAGTCCGATGCTAAACTTAGCGAAGAAAGTCGAAGACTTGATAGCATTAGAGAAATACGATGAAGCCAGGTTACTTACTGACGAAGCCGGGGTAAACCTGAAGCAACTACTAGCAGGGAATTTACCGGGGCAGCCATCGGCGCCGATCAATGAGCCGAAGCAGATGGTTTCACTTTTCGGAGGAGACGTAGGAAGAAGCGGCAGGCAGAGTATCCCGACAGTAGGATAGAGGAGAGATAATGATATTCGGATTAGTCCCAAAACGGCTACAGGAGTTCGAGAAAGAGAGGGAAATGACCAAGCAGGACGAGATTAGGGAATGGTTTGCCCAGAGACACTGTAATAATTGTATGACAGATGAGCAATGTAGAGATAAAAGAGGTGGTGGGCGATGTAAGGATTATTACGAGGGCGCAGATGAGGAGTTGCAATATCTCGACTCTCAGGGTGTAGTAGTGAAGGTAGAGATGCCTGAAGTAGCATCAGATTGGATACAGGTGTGTGGTGGCGGCATTAATATTATAATTCCAAAGGGCTACTGTGCCACTGAACCGTTGATAAAACAGCTAGAAACCGATCCTGTGAAGTCTGACGGGTGCTATAAGGTGGGTGGCACCATGGAACCAGCCGATACAGAGTGGCTAGAATAAATTAGTTCCGGCGTAGGAGGTAAGGGTGGATATAAAACTGAAGGCATTAGAATTAGCAATTGCTTATGTCGGTAAAGATGTCGGTAAAGATGTCGGATATATAAATCCGATAACACAAAAGACAGAAGGTATAATATCTATTACCGAAACTGCTCTATTGATTAAAGAAGTAGCTGTTATTTTTGAATCATATCTTAGGGGAGGTCAAGATGGTTAAGCCGTTCACAATGAAAGAATTTTATGCCAAGATGGATGAGATACGGCGGGGGAGCGTGGGTCCCGTTGCGCCTCCGACTGATATAATAACTCAGTTACGGCTGGCGGCACAAAAGAGACGGGGAACGATACCGAAAGGAGTATAAGATGTTAGAATTACAGGAAAGAATATCTAGTATCATGTCGTGTCTTACACTAGAAGAGAAAGTTGTGCTTACAAATCGTTTTGGGCTTGAAGGCAGTAAAGGTCTTACTTTATCTGATACTGGGAAAATATATGGAGTAAGCAGGGAGAGTATCAGACTCACAGAGAAAAGAGCGTTAGAGAAATTAAGTAACTGTGAGATTGAGTCGACTCAGTATGAAAGATTATTAGCAGCTATTTTGTCGAGGCGCTGATATGGCCAGAAAAGTAATACAAGACTTCGAACTATTCCAAAAGGAGTTTAAGAAGTGGCAGAAGTTATTCGGGCTTAATGGATATGCAATCTTTTTCAGGCATGAGGCATTCGATGGTGGTTTTGCTGAGATAATTATAAACCAATATAATATGCTAGCTACTGTCAGGTTAAACAGCACAATAGCCGATAAGAATAAACCTTTTAAGGATGTTAAGCGAAGTGCCAAACATGAAGCAATCCACTTACTGATAGGTAGGTTAGAACTAAATGGAACTTATCGTTATACTACTCAAAGCGAAATAAACGAAGCCTCTGAGGAGTTAGTGTATAGATTGGAGGGTTTAATACCATGACCACAAAGCCATTCACACCCTTTGTAGACCCGTATTATGATATAGACGACCCTCTAAGGCCGTTTCAGCCTGAACCTGACCTTGAGGGGCAGAAAAAGATTATAACGCCTCAACTCAAGGCCATATTCCCAGAAGATGATCCCGGGTTGGTGCTGGAATGGGCTGCGTCAAACCCCGACAAGTTCTTCGATATCCTGGAGAGGACAAAGAAGCCTGAAGGAAGGATACTGTTCGACTACTTTATGCAACAGGTTGGCCCGGCGGCGGAAGCCCTGGCAGTACCCGACTATTCGCAGGAGTTTGCGCCTCTAGGTCCCGATGAACCGCGTAATTGGTTTGACTTAGCTAGGCAGACCATACATCCTGAAATGGAATATGACGAGTTTGTAGGGTGGTTCAATACCCAGGTAGAGACCAGTGATTTAACTGAGTTCACGTCTGCTATCGTTGATATGGGTAGGACACCGCAGACAGAGAGTATTCTAAGGGATGTCGGGGCTAGTGACGATGACGTGGTTGCTATCTTCGGCGGTAAGTTTGAGGTTGGCGAGGATGTTAATGTAGAAGAGCAGTTATCTATTCCCAAAGAGGAAGCATCTAAACTGACCCCTATTGATAAATCATGGTATGTAAGGCAATTTGATTTGTTTGTAGAATGGCGTAATAAGACTAATGAGAGTATAGATAAACTTTTAGGTGGAGGTATATTAGGCGAGAAGGGGCAGAAATCGTTTATTGCTGGCTCCGGAGACATTATATCCATACTTGGTGGGATATCAAGGAGATTCGGTCAGGACGATATAGGTGAAGAACTATCGAGTTTCGGTAGTACCTTGCAGAATATGGCACCTCCGAGTAATTTGGGTGACTTCGATATAAGTGATTTAGCCGACCCTGAGTTCTATCAAACTAAAGTAGCCAGGACAGTCCCGTTTGCATTGTCACTGGCACCATTAGCTATTGGTGGGTTTTACGGAGGCGCAGCCATCGCAGGTGCACTTGGTATCGGCACTATAGGAACTATGATTATAGGTGGACTAACATCTGCTGTCTTGAGTAGACCGGTTGAGAGCGCTATGGAGGCCGGTGGGACTTATGATGACGTACTGGCTCAAGGTGGTACAGAACAGGAAGCTAAAGAGGCTTTTGATAAGGTATTCAGGGAAAACTTACTATTAGCCGGTTTAGATGCTTGGGAAATAGGGATTGCATTAGCCCCTACTCCTAAATGGGTCCCGAGCCAGTTAGTCAAATCAGGACTGGCGAAGGTAATAAGAGTTGCAGGAAAGATGATTATTGTCGGTCTCACTGAAGGCGGAGAAGAGGCTGTACAGGATATTATCGGCCGTAGAGCAAAGGGTGAAGAAATAAAGTTAGACCCTGTAATGGCTGAAGCAATTGCTTTGGGTGCGATAATGGGTTTGGGTATGGGCTTCGGTGGAGATGTAATAACCGGCGTTATCGAGAAGGGAAAGAAGGTTATCCCTACTAACCGGAAAAAACAGTTTGATTTGGATGTTGAAGGATTCAAGGCTGAAGGGTTCAATCAGGAATTAGCTGAACTAAAGGCGCTCGATATAGCGGCTCAAGATCCTCAGACCCGTGAAGCAATCGAGAAGGTTATAGCGGAAGAAGCCCCGATACCCGCTACAGAGGCTGTGGAAGGTATCACACCCGCCCCAGTTGGTGAAGTAGCAGAGGTTACACTTGCCAGAGAGCCTACGCAAATAGAGAACATTCAGGGGAGGATAACCTTACTTCAAAAAGAGATAGAGAAATCCGAATTAGGAAAGCAAACTCCGGGGAAACTTGACGCTCAGCGATTATTCCAATCTGATATTGATAATCTTCAAAAGGAATTAGTGAGGATTCAGTCCGTTTCCACAGAACCCCTAGTAACTCCAGAGGTTACACCAGAAGTTCTTGATAAATCTGGCGTAGTTATTGAGGGGCTAGGTGGTCAACCGGTAAAACTAAATTCTGATGGCACAATAACATTATTTCATAGAACAACACCTGAGATAGCGGAAAGGATTAGGCAGACAGGGATATTTCAAACACCTACTCCGTCAGAGGAGGTATTCTTTTCTAATCTACGAGAGGGACAAGCTGAGGGTTTTGGTGATGCAGTTGTAGAGGTTAGATTACTGCCTAGCCAAGTATCAGTAGATGATGCTTTCCCAAGTGGTGAGGTACATGTTTCAGCTACACCTTCTGATATTAAAATAAAGCCCAAAGTCACCCCAGAGGTTACACCTGAAGGTAAACTACCAGGGATAGAAGATGTAGAAGTAGAAGCAAGTAAAAGAGGGATGATAAATCTCCATGAATATGCAGCCATAACACTTAGAATACGTAGTGGCATAGTAGCAAAATTAAACAAATTAACAGCAGAACTTGATAAACTTGAAGCAGTTAGTGGAAAAGATAGGAATACTAAAAGGATAATAGAACTTAGAAAAGAAATAGAGAAAATAGATAAGTTTGGTAGAGTTCCCCAAGTTGCCGATGAATATAAAAGATATATAATGAGAGGTGAGATTCTTCCCGAGTTCGCAGGACTAAAGCAATTTGAGGATGTTACTCCCGAACCCCCCGTTCCCCCAGTTGGTGAAGTAGCAGTTAGTCCTGAGGAATTGGTTGGCTTGCGTAACAGGAAGGAAATACAGGCAAAACTACAGGAGATTTTCGGCACCTATGAAGATTTGGAAAAGATGGATAGCGGTGAATTGCCATACACCATTGAGGGAGATGTTAGCCTAGATTATATGGCAGACTTAGAATATGCTGCCGTTGTAAGAGATTTGGAAGAGACCAGAAGTTTGCTTAAAGCAGTTTATAGTGAAATCAATGAGAGAATTGGGAAACGAGTTGCCAAGCCCGCTGTCACGCCGAAGCCCAAAGTCACCCCAGAGGTTACACCTGAAGCAAAAGAACCCTGGATGATGACGAGAGAGGAGTTATTTCAGTCCGTTAGTTCTACAGTAGGTGGAGTAACTAAACCTTATAGCCAAATACCAAAGTCAGAACAGATGGCGATACAAAGGCGTTACGGTGCAAGACATGAAAAGGCAGTCCAGCAAGCCATCTCCGAAGGCAAGACAGTTCCAGCCGAAGTCCTGGCCGACTACCCTGATTTGAAAGCTCGTCTGCCAAGTGTAGAAGGAGTACCGGAGCCGTCTGAGATATCACAGGCGCCTCCAGCAGTTCCCGCAGCCGAAGCACCTGCCGAGGTAGCACCTGAAGATTACAAACCGGAACCTTTACCTAAAGCAACTAAGGTAGATAAAAAGGAACTGGCTACTACAAAATCAGTCATTCCGGATATACCCAATATGACAGAGGCACAGGTAGACTTTCTTCTCAATAAGATGGGGGATTTAATAGATAGTCCTACACTGCTTACCAATTATGACCTTCAGGCTGAGTTATATAGTATGGTGCGTGGAGAAAGGGCAAGCGATTACCATACAAGGTTTGAGGAATTGGTACTTGATGGTAAGACTTTCAAAGAAGCCCATGAGATAGCATTAGGCGAGACTATGAGGGGTGAACTTCCCAAATTGACATCTGATTACTTTGGGGAGTTAAATGATGCAATGGCTGAGGCTTTCAGGGCTAAGGTCTATTACACATTTTCAGGTAAAGACCAGGTTTACAAACGTATATCAACATTATCGGCTTTAACAAACATGTTGGCCGGGAAGCAGGTCCCTTATACTCCAGTAGCGAAGGGCGGCATAGAACTAAAACCATATTCAGCCTTACAACTTCTCCGTGAGGTATTCTCTAAACAGCCAAAACTGATAAAGGCAATAGAGCGATCTGTCAAGGAAGAAAAACCATTCACTGATATTGTTAATGGTATATTCAGGGACTATGTTGAAGGCGGTAGACCTCCGATACCGATAGATGAAGTAACTGCTGAATATCTGAGGAACTTAACAACATTTGAAAGACAGCAAGTTGTGTTAGGAATGGAAGTACCTGTATTGACCGGAGAGAAACCTATTACAGGAGAACCTTACAAAGAACCTCCTACTATGCCAGATAATAGGACTGATGCTGATAAACTATTTGCCAAGCGTGAATTAGAGATAGCACAGGAATTAGCTGAAGGAAAGATTGACTTCGATGAGTTCCAACTAAAGAGAATGAAGGCTAGGGATGAAGCTTATCCTTTGCCTCTAATCACTAAGTTTGATGCACCGATCGACAAGGCTTTTAAGATGCCACCGATGTTCAACTTCATGGAACAAAGTGTGTTCAACCGTGTGCTAAAAGAAATTCTCTGGTCTCCGATAGACATAGGTAATTTCATGAGGGCTAACAAGGCTTCTTTCGATAATTCATTCCTGAGACAATCAAAATTGCTGGCTTCCGGACATCCTATCGTAGCTTGGAAGGCACACACTACAGCATGGCAGTCTATGTTCAGCCAGAGACATACTGAGATGGAATGGGAATTAATAACAAGAGATCCTGACTTTCAGATATATGAACAGATTAGGGTTGATACAGGTAATGACCCGTTGCGTGTTCCGGCTTTTGCAGGAGACAAAGGAACTGAACGATACAGATATTCTGAAGAGCTTGGTTTCACGTCACAGCATGTAGAGAGACTTATCCCTAGATTCACACAGTGGCTACCTCATGTTAAATATTCTGAGAGAGCCTTTTCCGCTGGAACTAATAAAGTAGTATGGGCAGTATGGAAACAAAAGCTTGAATTTGCCAAGCGTTACTCAGATAAGATCGCGTCTGGTGAGGTAACGCTAAAAGAGGGCGAAGCCTTTGACATAATACAAGAGATGACTGATGAACAGGCTATGCTCGGTGATATGATTCAGAGGGCTAATCTCCGTAGATATTCAGGTCTAGCTCCTGCCATCAATGCCTTTTTCTTTGCTGCCAGGTCAAAGGTTGGCAGATTCTTATTACCAAAGCATCTACTTGGAGTTACTACAAAGCAGTTAATGGTAACAACTCCTGAAGGGAAAATAGAGGAAAAGTTAAAGGTGGGATTTAACCCGCGTGTAATGAAAGAAGCATGGAGAAACTTTTTCTTGCTTCAAACTTATATGGGCGGATTGATGTTTCTTGGTGATTGGTTAGGTCTATGGGAGACTGAAGATGACCCGCGAAACGCTGAATTTATGAGTGCCCGCATTGGGAAAACACGGATTGACCCTTGGGCAGGCTACCGACAATTTGTTGTTCTATATGCCAGGCTTGTCACTGAGACGGGTATCTCATCGGTTACTGGGGCCGAGTATGATGTTAATCCATTAGGAGCTACGTGGAGTTTTGTTAGAAATTCATTCTCTCCACTACTTAGCACATTGCTTGAATTTTGGACTGGCAGAAACTTCCTCGGTCAAGTCATAGATTTTGAGGATGCGAAATACTGGATAGAGAAAGTAGCTCCATTTGCCATAACTGATGTTTGGGAAGCAGCGGAGGAAGATTGGCGTATAGGTGTCGGAGTTACTATACCTGCTGTTTATGGCGAAGGCGTTCAAACCTATACAGGAGACTGGGAAGAAAACTTTACGAAGTTAGGTTTACGTAAATTTGTGGAGTTGGATGAACCGAAATATGATACAGCCGACTTCTGGTCTGATACTGCCAAACAATTTAAGGGAGTTGACCCTGAGACTCTTATTAAAGAAAAGGGGTTCCCTGCTTATATCAAGGCAATAGCAGAAGCAAAGGTTATTCAGGAGCATCTTGGAACTTTGCCAAGTGATAAGTTGGTAAGTCTTAATGCCGACCCCTATCTTGGAGAACCTACATTTACCGATTATTACAAGATGTGGGGAGATAGGGAAAAATTAGTTGCATTGGGAGATGATGCTGAGTTTGTATCAAATGAATTACAGCCAGATGGCAAATACAAGAAAATTACCTATACAGGGGATGACGCTATAGTTGCCTTTGATAAGAAAAACTCTGGAGCTGAGAAGGGCAACTTCTCGCAGAGACAGTTTGCGTTGCTTAACGAATACTGGTTAATCACCGATGAAGAAAGCCAAAAAGCATTTCTTGAGAAGCATAAGGCTGAAATAGGCATTAGACCTAGAGATGAGTGGTTGCGTTCTCATCCGGAAGAAAATGCCGAGTTAGCAATATGGGGTCAGGCCAAGATACTTACCAAAGAAGCATATACCGAGTTCAAGAAACTACTTACCAAATACGATATACCGGACAGTGCCATACCGGAATTGATATTACCTCCGGAGACCTCTATAGATACCCACTTTGAATATGAGGAGATGGTAAGTGAAGGGACTCATGGTAGCGCAAAGGCCGAGTTGCTGTTACTTGAAGATTACTTGAAAGCGCATCCAACAGGGAAACCAAAAGAAGGGGAGCCAGAGTCATATGCCGAGTGGCACGATTTGAAGGTATCCGATAAGTCTGTGGACTACTGGCAGATGAGGGTAGACAACAAGGATTCATTCCAGCTAAAAGATGATTTTAGTGATGAGGATTCCCCGGACTTTAAGAGTAACGAACCTAAAAAAGATGCAGAAGGGAATCTACTTCGAGATAATGATGGTAAACCACTCCCTACGGATAGAGAAGCTGCGCTAGCTACCCTGAGAGCCACTGTAGTAGGCAAAGAGACCTTCTTAGATATAGAACGTAGAGTAGGTGCTATGAACAACGGCACAAGAGATAACCCGATAGACCCTGATATTGTGGATGCCGTTGTAAAGCATTATCAGATAGTAGACGAGACAAAGAGTGGTCTGAGTGCTGAGGCAAGACTAAATCGTATAGATGATCCTGAACTCAACGAATATCTTATGAATAAGGACTATCACGGAGACAATGCCGCCGAGCCTCTTGCTATGGAGTATGAACCTATCTGGAGAATGACTGCCGAATATCGTCCTGAGCAGGCTGCCTATGATAAAGCGATTAAAGGGCTAACCGGTTCAGACCAGACAAAAGCAATAGACAGGTTTATGACTGGTGAAGGACTAACAGGCGCGGCACTAAAAAGACGGCTTGAATATGCAGATGATATGAGTCGAAAGACTATGTACGAGTATGACATAAAGGGGATTCAGGTTATAACACCAGATGGAATAATAAAGCCAGTTGATGATGGCAAATCCTCAACTATAGGTGTTACGGAGGACTTTGTCGGGTATGTCAAAGAGGAGAGACAATTCAACTCCGGTAGTGCAGAGGTCAATCTATTCAGGCATAGGCATAACAATCTGGAGTTACTCATGAATAAGGTCAAGGAGGGGAACGAAAAAGAAGGCTGGATGCCCCTTAAATATACCCATGAGCAGCAGGTCAAGATATGGGAGATTGATAAGCAATACAGCACTGAGGATGAGGAATACAAAACCGGAATACCTGAAAAGCATAAAAATGTAGAAGATCCCAAAGAACGAGATAAACTCATAGCACAAGACAGGGCTGACATGCTAACTGGCAATAATGAATATGCAAGGAAAAGAATCGAGAGGCAAGCCTATGAGAAAGATGTGCCGCTGACTTACAGCAAGGAAGATGCTAAAGGAGACCCCATAAGTGACTATATAAGCTGGAACTTAGACCCGGAATTACAGAAACCCGCCGACTGGAAGAAAAAGACAGGTACCGACTTATGGTTCGAGGACGACTGGTTCTTAATGGAGCATAAAGACTTCTACAAAGAGATTTACAAGGGTGTTTTGGGGAAACAAGCGAAAGATTATCGAGGCACTAATACATTACCGACCGAGGAGGTATTCGAGAAGTACCTTGTATATTTAACTAAAACGTACAGGATGAGGGAAAACTACCGCTTTTATAACCAGGACCTTGAGGATTGGATGTTTAATAGGGGTATAGTGACAACACGGGTAAGCGAGGAGAGGGCAAAGGCTGAGTTAACCCCTGCCGAAAGAAGTCGGGAAGATTGGGCAGAGCGAAGGAAGGGGTTGCCGAAATTAACACCGATAAAGTGAATGACTTGACAAATACAGGAAAAGAGTCTATGGTTGAAAATAAGGAGTTGACAAAGTCTCAGATAAACTTCTTGGAACACAAATGGAAAAGACAGACTTGGCTTATTTAGCAGGAATTCTTGATGGGGAAGGCTGTATTGAAATCCTATGTAGGAAAGCTCGTGGTTGGAAAGCTGTTTCCCTTACTGTGTCTATATGTTCAACTGACCAATGGATTTGTCAGTTCTTGAAATTTACTTTTGGTGGTGGGGTTTATGACCATAATAGCAAGAATGGTGGGTTAAACCACTGTGCATGGGCATGGGTAGTAAATGGCAAACAGGCAAGAGATTGCTTGCAATTGCTATTGCCTTATTTACATCTTAAACGACCACAGGCAGAATTAGGAATTAAGTTCCAAGACGCAAAAACTCAGAAGCATTGTAGAATGAATCCTAAGCCGAGTTCTGTATTTGCGGTTGAGGAAGCACAGGCAATCTTAATGAAATCATTAAAAACCAAAGGTAAGGATATATTCGTTTGAAAGATGGCAAACAAACCAACAAACTAGATATTGAAGAAATAGCAGAGGCAGGAAAGCGTTTTCTTGCTTACTGCGAGAAGTTTGGTTGGGGAACTTTGGAAGTAAAAGTCAAGGATGGGCAACCCGTGATGATTAGTCCTATCAAGCAGGATATAAAACTGGATTAAATGCGAAGGGGCATCTTATGGGTATAGAGTTCCATAGGGTTCATCTTCGGGGCAACTCGGCGGGGATAGAGGTCGCAACTCTACCTAGTTAATTAAGCCCTGAGCAGTAGACCGAGATTAGAAACTGCTCAATTCTTAATAACTAAATATTCAGGCTCTAACCGAGAACGGTAAGGCCATATGAACTGTAAAAGGTTTGTGTGGCTTTTTTTATTGGAAATAAATAGGAGGACACTATTCAAATGACAACTGGACTGACCTTAACTAACGAACAGGACACTTTACAGACAACTGTAGACTCTTCTGCTTTAGGAGAGGGACCTTCAACAGAACCCCAAGCTTTTACCAAAGAGGAGAAGGACAAGGCGGTAAACGATGCCCTGGCTGCTGCCGGCAGAACTGCTAAGACTTTAGAAACAGATAAACAAAGTCTTAAAGCAGATAAGGATGCCCTGGCAACAGAACGGTCGGCATGGCAAAAGGAAAGAGAGGAAGCTGAGGAGTATGCCCTTCGGGAAGACCCGGACGGCTTAGCAGCCATGAGAACTGAGCGCAGAAAGAAAGCAGAGGAGTCAACCAAGGCTACTGAACTTACTGAACGGGAAGCCAAACTACGCAAAGACGAGGAGGACCACGCTGAGATAATGGAGCGAGACAAGAAGGTAAAGAGGACTGAACTCGCTTCTGAGGTGGCCACAGAAAAAGGCGTCTCGGTAGACTCCATTCTCAAACTAGCTAAAGAGGATACCCGGAAGGCATACGAAGAAGTAGCTGAATTGTTGCCGAAGTCCCAAGAACTGCCTGTCTTAGTAACTCATTCCGGTAGGACGAACAGGGGTAGTCAGGGATTGGGTGATATGGCTCCTGAAGAACAATTAACAGCACTGGAAGCAAAACTAAGATAATAACGGGAGGATAAAATGGCTCTAACATTAGCAGAGATGGTAAAAACCGCAGCTAATAATGGTCAGGAACTAACGGCCTTAATAGGCAATTATTTTCTCAGGTCATCTACTATATCTCAGACATTGCCGTGGGATACTAACATAGCACTGGCTGTAAAAATCATGGCCTGGGATACGCTGCCTACTATCGGCACAAGGAAACTTAATGCGTCCTTCTCCGAATCAACCGGGAAGATGCAGGACAAAATAGAGAGCAAGTACATCTTCGGTCACTGGATAGACATAGACAATGTTCTCTATAAAGCGAATCCGGCTGATAGGCTGAACCAGAGACGTATGAGTGCCGAGGCAATGGCATTCAAGTTCAACGATATGTTTATCAACGGAGACCCCCAGAGCGATGAGTTCAAGGGGATAAAAGACCGGATTACCGACATCAACGCGTTAGGTGGAATCTGGACAGACCAGTATATAGATGCTGGAAGCGCAACCAATGGACGGGGAATGCTCTATAGCTCTACGGAAAGGCAGTATTTCATGGATAATGTGGCAAAACTCATCCACAATATTGTGGGCCACAAACCGGATTACCTGATAATGAACTCGAAGATGTATCTGGCCTTTGAAGCTGCACTAAGGCGTGAAGCTGTACTTAACCAGGGTGAGGATATGTTCGGCAGGATTATCAACAAGTACCAGGGTATTCCGCTCGTTGATATTGGTATCAAAGCCGACCAGACCAACGAAATCATAACCAACGGCGAGTCCCTGAGTAACGGTTCCGATGAAACAAGCATGTATGCCTGTAAGTTCGGAGAGGGTGAGAATCTATGGGGTATCCAACAGGCACCCCTTGAGGTTACTGACCTTGGCCGTGTAAGCAGCTCACCTAACTTGAGGGATGAGGTGCAGTGGGTGGTTGGACTGGCAGTAAATAACCCCAGGTGTCTGGCAAGGGCATATGGTTTTGTTGCCGATAACGGGGCAACCTAGTTAAACAAAAATATACAAGGAGGGACGAAATGGCTTTTGATGATAGCTTAGTATTACTGGATGGCTCGGTTGACTATAACGCTGCCAATGATGGTGCGGCTACATCTGTGGATATAGATGCGGCTACCGGAGCCAAGGTTATCGACATAGGGGAAACCGGCGCTGCTGGACTTACAGCCGTTCTCTTAGTACCTGATGACCATAACGGAGATACCGATACACTGACGGCATTCATTGAGGCTTCTAGCGTAGTGGGTTTCGGCAGTGATGTGAGTGAGATGGGTAAGTTCGATGTTCTTGCTACGGCAAAGGGCATCATTGTGGGTTCAGAAGGACCCTGTGAGGCTTTCGTGCATTTTGCTACCGATAAGCGGTATATCCGGCTTAACGGTACTGTAGGGACGTACCCTGACGACTTTGGGGCGGTGAAGTGTTACCTAACGCCACATGCGTATAAGAGTCTATAAGGGAGGGTGTTATGCCTATAAATGAGATAACCTTTGCTCCTGGGTATATAACACTTACTCGTGAAAGTGGGAATAAGACACGATACGCCATAGCTGATGTGCTGAGAGCACTGGATATACCTGCCGGGCTAACGCATAGTCAGGTAACCGGTATTGCTATTCTAGCGGACCTGAACGTTATCCTGATCAGGACTCTCATTAACAGGGGGTACTTAGACCAGTCCTTCTTGGAAGACGGTGGATTTGATTTGGAGAGTCTCACTGAGGCTATCGAGGGTATTGGTGGCGACTATGAGAAGCCTGATATCAGTGTCCCTGAATAAAGGGAAGTAACAAGGGGAGGAAGTGCCTATAAGAAAATAGTTGTTGGCTCTCTGTGGAGTTCGGATAGTCACACTATAAAGGGTGGATAACTCCAAGCTATATAGCTTATCCATTCAGCAAAACTAAATATGAAGGAGAAAAAGATATGTCTGATTTACAAGAAGTAAAAGCAAAAGTTGACCAGATAAGCCCTGAAGTTCTGGCAGAAGGCGATATGGAAAATATCCGTATGTCTAAGCTGGGGCAGCTCTTCACGGTAGACTGGAAGCAGAAACTTGCCCTGGCCGGGAAGGTCTTTACTCTTGACCTGGGAACTATCACAGGCGATGGTTCGTACACGGCTTTGACGGGCAATGCCGCGTTCACTACCCTCCAGCCTGAAGCCATTATCGCCATTGATACCGGATGGTTGATACCATTGGAGATTGACATAGGTATCTCGGTAAATGATGCGAATGCTTATGACGATTTCACTCAAATAGCCTTTGCGATAGATAGGACAAAAACACAGGTTGCCGGTCTAACGGGAACCATAGAGACTGCCCTGAACGTGCTGGACGGCGGGCCTGCCTTTCCGGGCAGGTGCTACAGCATTTTGACTGGCAATGTAGCGGCTGTCGCTTCCGTTGAAGTCATAGCCTCTGCGTTTTGGGAACTTACTTTATGCGTAGCCGAATCCGGTGGCAGTGTACCGGCGACTCTAAATCTCTACAAGAAGTTCGACTACCCGATACTCGTAGCGGGGCCAGGGTATATTGTCGGTTACATTGTAGGGACTAACACGCCGACCTTTATGGGTTCTGTTACCTTCGCCCATATCCCGTCCAGTTGGATAGCAACGAGTTAGGCAGAGGTGAATAAAATAAGGAGAAAGTAAAATGGGAAAAGAAATACTAGGTCTTGTGGACCAAATTCCAGTCTCTGTCTTAATGGAAGGTGAAAAAGAGAACATCCCTATCAGTAAGATGGGTCAACTCTTCACCGCCGACTGGCACCAGAGGCTTGCCCTGGCAGGTAGGGTTTTCACTATGCCTTTGGGAACTATCACAGGCGAGGGTTCTTACTCGGCTCTGACAGGCAATGCCAAAGCCAATGGAACTTCGGTTGATAACGACCAGCCTGAAATCATCATCGCTATAGACACAGGGTGGTTGATTCCGATAGAGATTGACATAGGCATCTCTGCTACAGATCTGGATGCCTATAACGATTATCTTAACGTGCTGTTCATAGCAGACAGGTCACAGACTGTGGCTGCTGGCGAGTCAGGCAATATCATAACAGCCATCAACCTGCTTGATGGTGGAGACGCCTTCAGTGGGCGGTGCTACGACACCATTTCCAGTGACATCACCAATCCAGTCTGCTCCGATGTCTTGGGGTTTAGATATTGGGAAATCACACAGTTGGCTGCTGAAGTTCTTGCTCACGTTCCCGCAACCTTCAACTTCTATAAGAAGTTTGACATTCCGAGATTCCTGGCTGGCCCGTGTTCAATCATCGGCTTCGTTAATGGAATAGTCGCACCGACATATATGGGCAGTGTTACTTTTGCTCATGTACCGACTAGCTGGATACCGCTCAGCTAAATAAATAAATAAGGAGAAAAAGATATGTCCACACTACAAGAGATAAAAGGACAAGTTGATCAGTTCGACCCAACCATTTTGAAGGAAGGCAAGATGGGAAATGTGGCTATGTCCACACTGGGTCAGTTATTCACCGCCGACTGGGTCACAAGGTTAGTTCTAGCAGGTAGGGTTTTTTCTATGCCGTTGGGTAGTGCTAGTGGGGCTTTGGGTGTATTAACCGGCACTGCTACAGTGGATAATGATCTGCCTTCTCTCAGCATTTCCTGCGACACTGGGTGGCTGATACCAATAGAGATTGATGTAACCGTCCACGTTGACGACATAGATGCCTATGACGATGTGGTTGATATGTTGTTCTTTGCGGATAGGTCACAAGCCGTCCCTGCCGGTGAGGTTGGCAACATCATAACAGCCATCAACCTGCTTGAAGGTGCAACTGCTTTCGGTGGAAGGTGCTACGATACCCATAACACTACCCCAATCACTAACCCGGTGTGTTCCGACATCCTCGGTTATAAATACTGGGAACTCACTCAGTTGGCTGCTGAGATAGGTGGCGATGCGTCGTTTACGAAGGTCTACAACAAGAAGTTTGACGTACCTCATTTCCTGGCAGGCGCGTGTTCGATTCTGGGGTATGTTACCGGAACTAACACGCCAACCTATTTCGGCAGAGTCGTCTTCGCCCATCTTCCTACAAGCTGGATAACAGTTAGCTAGGACAAGTAGTTTCAACGATAGGGGAGAGGGTAAAGAGGATGAGAAGTTCTCTCCTCTCCCCTAAGTATGAAAGGACGGGAATAAAGTGCTTTACGAGTTCAAGTGTCCAGAACACGGACTATTTCAATTAAGGCAAAGCATATACCATGAACACACGGCTAACTGCCCTGTATGTGGCTCTGAGGGGCAGAGAGTATACTTCCCGAACGAACATATGCGGGCTGGCAATGCCTTTCGGCCTGACGGCTCACTGAGGCAGGATGAAGATTATGCCTGCCTGAAAGGGTAATTATGGGTGATAAAGAGAAACCTAAAAGAACTGGGAATGTCAAGGCAACAAATGTCAAAATCCTCAACGAACTTAAAACAACAAACAAACTTCTCTTAGAAATAAGGGAGATACTTGATAAAACATGGCGGGAAATAGACCCCTGATAAGGAGGAGTTATGAGCAAAGCAAGAGACCAAGATATAGGTATGCCGACAATAGATACACGAGTCGTTGAGGTGGATAACTTCACTGAAGTCACTACTGTCCTAGAAGAGGGCACAACTCAGACAGAAAAGACTACGGAGTTGTTAAAAGAAGCCGAGGTGGTAGCACGGGAATCACTTGACCAGGAAGAGGAAATATACGAGACACTTAAAAAGGGTACTTTGATAACAAGGTCTATAACCCAGACTAAACTTCTCGTAGGCGGGGCTAACTCAGCCTTCGATATATTGTCGGAGAGTATTTCTGCTGGTACTGATTGGGTATTTGATTTCGGTGGGATTGGCAAGATAGTGGGAGCTAGTATTGTCATATCTACTACTGCCCTTACTGCTGAAACCAGTCTACATTTATTTGACAAGGCATTAACCTGTGTTCTCGATGACAATGTGGCTAATACCTCTCCTGTGGTTGCTGATATACCCAATCGTGTTAGAGCGATAGAATTTCCTGCACTAAGAGACTACGGCACTGCTTCTCTATCATACTCCGATGTTGCACTAAGTACACCGGGAGGATTACCAATATACTTCAGCACAAATATTCTTCATGCTGTACTCATCTCAGTAGATGCTATGACTCCTGGGAATGTTCTTTGTACTATTACCCTGACTGCTGAAATGGAGAGTTAGGATGTACTATTACACGATTAAAATTCCTCGACACGAGAACGGTGATATAGCAGTATATCCGCCCAACTGGTCCGGTGTAATGTCTCATTGTCCGAAGAATGTAACTGTTAAAATCTTCAATGATAAAGAGGGCTGGTTGCTGGCTCAAGTAGACGATACCTTTATACCCCCAGAAGTCAAGGTTATATCGGAACCTGAGGCACTTGACCTGATGTCCAAGACAGAACAAGCCTCCAATGTATTTGTCGGCGAAACCAAGATAGCAGAACGGTGGGCAAAGCTAGAGGCTGCAAGGCAGAAAGAAATAGCCGATGAAAAGGCTAGAATAGCCAAAGAGCAAAAGAGACTATACGATATGGCTATAGAGGCGGTACTTGATGGCAGATAGATTTGCGGAACTTCCAATCGGTAATAGTAATTATTCTAGCGTAAACACCTGGAAAGCTACAACTGGTGGTGCTACTGGAGCATCAGTACCTATTAGTACGGATAATGCCTATACCAACGCAGACTCGGTACAAGGTGCTGCTGCTACTTTAACCGTAGATGATACTGCCGCCTGTCTTGATACGGATTGGACAGGTGCAACAAATACACCAACACTCGTGGTAACTGCCCAATTAAACTTTTATAATGATTGTACTTTTATAGCTGCTATGGCTATTACAGGTCTTGCGGGGGTATCCTCTAGCATAGCTGGAAGTGGGACACTTACGACTAATGGAGTTACAGTAGGGTGTGCTTATATTGGTAAGGGTTCAATCGGAGCAGGGACTTTAATCCTAGGGGATAACCTCATTACGTCAGGATTTATAATTCATAATAATGGAACTCTTAACATTAACGGGCAAACTGTAACTTGTACTACAGTTACAGAGACTAGTGCCAATGCCCGTACTTTAACATTAGGGGCTGCCACTATTAACTGCACTGCTTGGGATTACTCAGGCTCTAACCTCACCATAACAGCCAATACAGCAACCATCAAAATCACAGGGACAGGGGCTTTAACAGGTGGTGCTGCGGATTATAACGGTGCAGACTTTGAACTCAACGGCACAGCCCACACAGTCTCAGGAACTTTTACCTGCACACACTTAACCAGAACAGGAACGGCAGCAGCTTGTACTGTAACCTTTAACTCAAACTTTACATGTATAGGAACATTAACCTTGAATGGTAATGCTGCGGGAAATCGCTTAACTGTTGGAGGTACTGCATCAATACTTACCTGCCTATCCTTTGCTGGAAATCATGTGGATTTCTCAACTTCACTAACACTCATTCTAACTAATGCTGGTGCAGGTGGAACAACGTTTGCTGGTAATGGCCAGGCATATCCCCACGTAAGAGTAGAAGGTGCAGGAGCTTACACCCTAACCATCACAGGGGATAACACCTTTGAGAAGCTGCGTAATGACTCCTCAGTAGCAGTTAAGACCATACTCCTAACACCAACCTCAACGCAGACCATCAGGAACCTACAGGTATTTTCCAGTGCTGCCAATGTTGCTGTGTTTCAGACTGGTGGGGCAGCGGCTACGATAAAAGGACACAGGGGATATTGTGAACTCAACCACGTAGACTTAACAAACATAGTGGCTACCGAGAAGTACCGCTACTATGCCGGTAACAACTCAACCGATGGCGGTGGTAATACCAACTGGATATTCACACATAAGGCGAGACCAGAGATTTAAGGAGTAGAAGATGTCAAAAACCTTTGCCAACCTCAAAGCGGAAGCTCTACAGGCTCTGCAGGATGTCTCGGCGGCTGTCTGGAACAACTCTGATAACCCTTCCGAGATAGAGGACAGGATAGAAAAGGCTATCCTGGAAGTCTCTGATTATCAGTCACACCTTATGAGGGAAGTATTTAAGATAGAGTCCCGCACCGGCACGGCTGATGAAAATAAGGCTAGTGCCCTTGTCGATGATGCCAAAGTCCAGTTTCTTGCTACCGATGTTGGCAAGACAGTCTACAATACTACTGATTTAACATGGGCTGATGTTACAGCTTTTGTAGACACAGGAGAGTTAACTCTCTCCAGCGATATATTCCCTGACGGTGATGAAGCCTATAAGATGTTTAACAAGAATTGCCGTAGTGAGAAGGAAATCTATATCGGCGATATTACAGACTATATCGGAAATGACCATGGGGTAATTATCGATGACGATGCTCACGCTGTTGAGTACCCGCTAGGGACCAAAAGAAGTGTGGATATAAGCGGGGATATTCTGACTATTCTCCAACATGAGGACATGCCTGATAGCGGGGATGCTGATTCTAAGGTCGAGGTCTTTGTCTGGTTCAGGAAAAAGCATAGGGTATCACAACTGACCGATTTAGCGGGAACGGTAAACGGTGCAGTTTCTGCTGGGGCTACCACATTAACTGTGGCTGCTATCGGTAGTGGCACAGAGACAATAGCAGAGGACACTTTGTTCAGGGTAGATATTTCCTCTGCTGTTACAAGAAACATACGGGGGACTTATAGGGTAACTGCCGATAAGGCTCTAACAGGTGGTGCCGGTGCAATATTTTTCTGGCCAGGGCTTGATAGTGCTGTTGGCAACACTGCGATTATTACATTTATCGGCTCTACACTGGACAGCCGCTTAGAGAGACTGGTCGTTGAGCTAACGGCCGCCAAAGCAAGGTTATCAAAGTCCGGGGCTTACATTTCTGATGAGTACGGTGGGGCACTCTGGCGAGGACATTCTGACCTGGCTGAAAAGCAACTGGGGCTGGTTTATAGAGAGCTAGAGAAGCTGAAGCCACAGTCTATAAAACAAAAGTATTCCAGGTGGTAAATGAATGATAACGCTATCAGCCACACTTTTAGCTGTCCAGAAGAGACAGGCGAAACTTGCGCCTCCGACTCCGAAATTGTGCAAGGTGATATTGTCACGCTCCGGGGAAACGACTATCGGTTATGATAAGTCCCGCATTATCCATTGTCCCGAGACCTTCCAGCCTAACAGTCAAAAATCAGATATTATCCTCAACAATTCAGACAAGGCATTAACACCGGCGGGTGTTCCTATCGACTTCGAGAGCTACCAGGCTGTTGTTTCCTTTGGTTTTGACACTAGGGTTGCTCGAACCGCTTGGGTTGCCAATACCGCTTATAACTTAGATGACATCAGGGTCCCCACAACGGCCAACAGATATCAGTACCGTTGCGCAATAGCCGGTACTACTCATGCTACTGATGAACCTACATGGCCTACAGATTTGGGTGTGAGGGTCACAGATGGCACAGTGACGTGGGAGATGGACGGCGACTCAGGGGATGAATATTCCTATGACCCGCCTATGAAGGTAATGGTAAGTGAGTATCATTCCGGTAGGGGATTGCTGAGGTGTATTCTCAGGTGTGAAGGGATACCTAACCAGTTAAAAGAGGACAAGGCCGAATCAGCATATACTCAAACTTCCAATGATAACAATACCATAAAGACGTTAATCTCAGCTATAGCCGGAGCCACTCTTGCCCCTTATACCGCATATACGGCGATTACAGTAACCTACGACAGCGAGGACTCCCTTATCGATACCTTTAAGCCACGAGATTATTTCTCTGTCTCTATCAATGACAACCGATGGGATAAGATAGAAGAGCTTTTAGATTATACCGGGTGTAAATGGAAAATCGGCAATGACGGGAGTATTCGCATCTTCGCCCCTACTATTTCCGGCGTTACATACGACTATGAATATAAATACAAGGTATCAGGCGATCATACCTTCCTGGCCAAGTCGGTTAGGCTGCGCGTTGTCGAACCTAATAAATGGACTGTGGCTTCACACGAAGACCATGTGCCAAGTTATTCAGGGACCGCTTACTCTATAAAGAGTTATGACCTAGACAAGAAGATAAAGACATTAAAGAGAAGGCTTGACTCTTCTGCTCAGGCCCAGGCCATTGCTGAAGCTCTAATAGAACGAGAGGAATTAGACGCTGAGAGGGGCTTCGCTACATTCCCCATGAATGTAGGGCAGGAGATGTGGGACTACGTGAAGGTCACAGACGCCCGGCAGGGGGATACCAGGGTAGGGAATGTTCAGTATATCCAAAAGGAATTTAAGAAGCCCGAAGGGAATGAAGGGTTGACCTTTACTACGGCGGTAGCCTTCGGTAAAGCCAGCATACTAAGTATAATGGCCAATGCGATTTCTGCCGGTGGGGCTGGAGAAGTATTAAAGCTCTCCGATGCGGTTATAACACAAAGGTTCAATGATTTACAAAGCGATCTTACGATCCTTTTTAAAGCACATAATGAATTAGTTGACAAATGGAATGCCGGTGTGGTCGATACGTGGCATATAAAAGTCTCGGCAATAGCGCCGGTGGTGAATGAGTTATTGCCAAAAGGGTAAGATATGGCAGTTGAAATTCTTACAAGTTATACAAAAGTTGATGATAACAGCAGACTAACTGTAACAACTACAAAGGCAACTGGCGTAGATGTTGGCCGGGATGAAGATGTTTATCTCTATAAAGACCAAGGGGCAAACAGATTCAACGACCTGTTTATTAGCGTTAAGTTGCTGATAAGTGCAACCTCAGTGCATACGGCTTCGGCTGCTTTTGGTGGTATGGCAATATCAAATACAGTAGGATCAGTAGTTGATTTCGTCGCCACTGACATATACGTTGCCGTGGACTACGAGGGTGCAGGAAACCTGTTTAAGGTATTTCTCGGTCTGGGCGCAGGGGTTGAATCTGATAATTATATCGGATTAGCAAACACGCCCTACTATTGTCTACTTGAGAGAGCGGAGAACAGCGATACGGCTACGCTTAAAATATACTCTGAGGCTTCAAGGACTACACTATTAGATACGCTAACTGTCACAGGAGTAGGGACTTCTACCAAATGGCGTTATTCGTATGGCTTTGTAAATTGGAATAGTGGGGGGGCGGATGTGATGTTTGATGGCTATGTGCAAGATTTGAACCTTTCACTTCCGACTGCAACTCCTCACGTTTCTACTGAGGCTACAACGGATATAGACAAGGCCACAGCCACAGGGAACGGGACTGTACTAAACCTCGGTATACCTCCAGCCACACAGCATGGCCACTGCTGGGCTACCTGGGAGTTTCCACAGGTCAGCAATCCTGCGGTCAGTAAAACGGAACTAGGCGCACCTTCAGCAACCGGGGCTTATACATCTTCCATAACCGGACTACTACCAAACACTAGATACTATATCTATGCCTATATTAGTAACGCTTTAGGCAATTTCTACGGCACGGCTGCACCGATAACGACTGGTAGTTTTGAGACTCTTCCCTCTGTGCCTGGATTAAGAACAGCCACCCCTTATGCTATCACTTGCACGACTGCAATAGGGGGTGGCTGGATAGATAATGACGGCGGTAGTGATGTAATCCAGCATGGAGTATTGTGGAGGGCAGCGGGTCCCCCGACTATATCCTTATACGATGGTATAACGGAGGATGGTCCAAGAGGTGAGGGTTATTTTGACCCACAGATGACAGGATTGATAGCTAACACGCTTTACCATTACAGGGCATATGCTATTAACGAAGATACGAGTCCACTTGTGGGATACGGGGATGTTGTAATATTTACAACAATGGCTCTCGGTGCGCCCCTTGTCAGCACTCAGAATCTCACTGATGTTGCCAATACAACTGCCACAGGGCACGGCACTATTATTGATGTCATGGGTTCGGCGGTCACAGAATGGGGTATCTGTTGGGGTGAAACAGCGAACCCCGAAAGAACTGATAGTGGTAGTGGTTATTGGGGTAAGGCAGAAGGTTCGGGAGTAGCTGTTTCAGGGCTTTCCTTTTTCGCTTTTATAACCGGATTGACTGGAGGTAAAGAGTATTTTTTCAGGGCGTATGCTAAAAACACTCAAGGCACGGGGTACGGCAATAATGATACCATCAGTGGAATAGCCGGTGAACTGAGAGGGAATTTTGCTGTTGTGGGAGAGTATTGGGTTTATGCCAGTAAGACTGGAGCCCAACGTAAAATACTAGGGGTGCCGTTCTAGAGGGAGAAACGATGGTTATATGGCATCCGATTGGTGAAGAAATAAAACTGGAAGCTCACCATACACGCCATGAGAAGCGCGGTGCTGATGAGATTTCTATTGAAGGGCTTCCGGGTGTCCCTGCCGAGGTATTGGCTATTACCGACATAGATGATGAGCCGGTAAGCGGTGCGACTACCTCTCCGATATCAAGCAGATGGGCACATGGTCATGAAGAGGACCAGGAAGCCCTCGACTTCATTACAAGCCGAGTAGTCAAGTCTATTCTAACGTCTCTCTGGCGAGATGTTGATTGGGATTCTATGGACCTGTGGGATATAGACTGGGAGGAGTGGATAGAGCCTGTTCTCCGTTCGGGAGAAGCGAGTGACCCTTTCGATTGGAATAGCCAGAACTTAACTGGGGTAGGAACTATAACTGGGCAGACAGCTCAATGGTGGCACGAGTATATCCTTCCCGCGTCAGCTTTCTCGCAAGGGGCTTCCGGTGCGACAACACAATCCCCCAATGCGAATACTCTAGGTGGCTGGTTACTGGATAGAGATGTAGCTTTGGAAGAACTTAACTCCACTAGCCATATGGAAGACGATTGGGATGGGGCATCCGACCCGATATGCGAACTTTATTTTGAAGTTAATGTTGATAACACTGGTGGAAACGATACAGACACGGTGGATATACAAGTTATCTTCAGATATAAAGGGGATGGAGAAACCGCCATTAAAACTCAAACGGTAACCGATACTGCGGTTGTAGGCAAGTCAGCACAGTATAAACAGTTTAAGGCAAAAACTACATTAAATCGGGGCTTAGCTAACAACGTCTTAGGGGCAAAGGATGTGGTTAGTATAGCATTAGGACTTGTAGCTGCTAGTTCTGAGGTAACAAACATAATTCTAAACTTTGGGGAGTTCAAATATAAAACAAAGAAGCCAGCACCAGAAGTATAAGGAGGTAACATGAAGTGGACCAGTAAGAAGTTATGGGGAGCGATAGCGGTACTGCTGGCTATCGTTATATCCGAAGGCTATTAAGCAAAGTAAAGGCAATGCTACTGAAAAGGATAAGGAATAAGGAGGTTATTATGTTAAAACCGCAGATACTGGCGGCGATGATGCTGGTTGGTATTATGGGGGTACTCGTGATACTATTTCAACCAGAGTTTATTGCTGAGATAGCTGGCGGAGCAATCACGGCCATAGGCATGCTCGGCATGAAGTTGCTTGAGAAGGAATGATATGCCTAATGGCAAGTACGTACTGAACGACCTTGAATTTGAAAATAAAATAGAAGGTATGGACGACAGGAAATTACTGGAGTGGTGTGCCAGACTATCTTATGATAACGCTATCAGATTAGGTGTTATCGAAAGCAGGCACAGGCGCAATGTCGGTATCATGGGCGGCATCGGCACATTTGTTGGAGCTGCTATTGTCGGCGCAATAGATTACTTTATAAGAAGATAGTCTTACAGGCATCACGATGGGAGAGCATCTTATGGTTATCCATGGGGTTCTCTCCTTTTTATTCTACGCAATTCTACCTATCTTTGTTTTAAGAGACGTGTTATTGCCACAGATATGGCAAACATTTATTTCTGGTTGATAGAGATACGGTTGATTACAACCATGAGGTAGGATGTAAAGTAAATCAACAGTTTTATAAACCAATTCTAATTTTTTAGTGCGGCTGCCTCCGCATTCAACAACTATACGATTACCGTCCTTATATCCGATAACATCAATTATAAAGAACTTGTCTCTACAGGGGAATACCAACTCCATATCTATATTATCGCAACCTTGTTCCTTTAGAAATGCAGCTGCTACGAGTTTTAGATACCTATGCTTATTTGATTCGCCTCTACTAGACTTGTAGTGGTTAGAATCACTACGGTAGCATATCCTGCATAAACCAGTGTTATTTTTATTAACTATTGGTACCTTGCATTGGATACACAATTTACCATCTGAGTACCATGTAGCAGCAGTTCGCTTCTTTCTCGCTAGAATCTCATTGTACTTTGGGTTCATGTCAACACCTCCTATTTTTATTATAACATATAGTTGACATTAGTATATATGATTAAAGAAATTCCTAAAAAATAGGTAATTTTACGGATAGACAAACGGTAAGCATTGGCTTATAATCATATGTATAGTTATCGGAGGTGAAAGTATGATAGGTCAAAAGAGAAAAGACAGACTATGGAATCACTTGATGAAAGTAGAGAGGAAATTTGGGGGAGCTTACCCATTAAAGCGTATCACCGAGATAATATCTGGTTTTGCCCCATGTATAATTTTGCACCGAGAGATACATATGGTGTACGTTTAATTAACCCTGAATTATTTTTCAAACAAAGCGATACTGAATGGTGGGAGAGTCTTACTGACACAACCAAAGCCCAAGTAACTAGATGGATAGAAAGTGAACTCAGGAGAAGATATGACAGCAGAACAGATTAAGGAACTAAGGAAGAAATTTGGATTAACTCAGACTCAGTTAGCTAAAAAGCTAGATGTGCACCCCTTAACTGTGAGCCGATGGGAGCGCGGGGAGATTCACCCCCACTCGGCAATGCTCAAGAAACTCCACAGGCTGGAGAGAAAGGCGTAATGATTAAGGTAAGGGTAAAACACTCGAAAGGTTATTGGCTCGTATACCGCCCCGACCATCCCTTCCGTAACAACCATGGATACATTCCAGAGGCTAGGTTGGTAATGGAAGAGGCGATAGAACGGTATGTACTTCCTATTATCGAAGATGTTCACCATATAGATGAGGATGTACAAAATAACGAATTGAAGAACTTAGTCCTACTCACTAAATCTGAACATAGAAGGTTGCACAGCGGCTGGAAACTCATAGATGGCGAATGGTGGAAGACGTGCAAGGGTTGTGGTAGATTCCTCAAGGTAGAGAGTAACTTCTATAAAAGACCGAGTAGTCATTATGAATACTATGCTACATGCAATGAGTGCCATAAGGATTATAGTAAAGTCCATGGTAAAAAGTATTATTTAAGTCATAAGACGATGGTTATTAGCTGCCCTATCTGTAGCAAGGTGAAGTTTGTTTCGATTTATAATAATAAGACAATATATTGCTCAATAAAATGTTCGTGGGTAGCACGGAAGGGAGTAGTAATTTGATTCAGAAGTGCGCTTGTTGTAAGACTATCACCGGAGACAAACCACCTTTCGGTGCCCGATACGACTCCGAGGTCACCGATGGTATTTGCGAGAACTGTCTAACAAAGTATTTCCCCCACCATGCAGACAAGATTCTTGCTATAGAGAAGGAGGCCAGATGAAGAAATTAATCAGGCTAAGTAAAAGCAACATCGAGTACCTCGATTATGTGTGGAATTTTACGAGCGGTTGCAAGAATGGCTGTAGTTACTGTTATGCCAGAGTGATAATAGGGCGCTTCCCTGCCCATTATCCGAATGGCTTTGAACCTACTATCTATCCTGAAACCTTGTTGAGTCCTATTTATCTCAAGGGATCTTCACGAATAGGCGTGTGCTTCATGGGGGATTTGTTCGGGGATGGTCTTAGGCCCTCCATCATGGTAGCTAGCGCAAATTCACCTTATGGTAAAGATCTCAAGACAAAAGTTTACGATACTATTAAGGCCTGCCCCCAGCATACCTTCATATTCCTTACAAAACAGCCACAGAACTTGTCAGCTTGGTCTCCCTTCCCGGATAACTGCTGGGTGGGGGTCAGTGTGTGTAATGATAAAATGCTAGATGTAGCTGTGGATAAACTAGAGGATATTCAAGCAACGGTTAAGTATTTTTCGTTTGAGCCATTACTTGACCAACTGACATTATCTCTGGATTATGCTTTGTATTATTCTGGCATCTCCCGGGTAATCATCGGGGCGCAGACTAAGCCCACAGTCATGCCCGAAAAGCCTTGGGTGGATGAAATTATAGAAGCGTGTAGGAAAGCCAGCATTCCCTACTTTCTAAAAAATAATCTCAGATCACTAATGGGTGATGATTTGGTCCAAGAAATGCCTAAAGGAGCTGAGGTTGGCCATTAAGCAGTGCTTCAAGTTCCTGGATGCGTTTAGCCTTAGCTTGGAGGACAAGATAATGCTTTTTATTGGGCAGTCCTACCAAATTGCGAATTCGGTTATCGTGTTTAATGCCATTAAGATGGTGTATTATCCAATCTTTTGGCAACAGTTTATGATTAGCTTCTTCCCAAACCAAAATATGCTGACGCACATAACCATCTCGATTAGCTCTGGGATGGTCCGGGCTTTTAATGAGGATATAGCCACCCTTTTGCATATTTATACCGCCTTTCCAGTTATGATGTTCGTTTCCATATCTAGGAGCTATACTTCGTTCACCAGACATAAATTGTTGCTTAACATATTTATCCGAACATTCACGACAACGTTGCGCCTTCCACAAAGTGACTGGGTTACCACAATCAACACAAAGATGAACTACATGTCTCAATTTAGGGGCGCATTGCTGGCAACGAATCGAATTACGACTAACAGGTTTGCCACAATCAATACAAGGATGACGTTTACTCTTAGCCCAAACCTTCTTATACTCCTGCTTATCCATAATTATATTATATCACAATATCCCTTATACTACAATCTAAATAAGTTAGTGCAGGAAATTGCTAAGACGTGTGATAAAAAGAAGGAGCTACCATGAAACCAAAAGATTGTCCGTACAAAGAAGACACCCCATGCGGTAAGACAACCTGCTCAGGCTGCGAGGTTTATCTCAGATTAAAGTATGACTGTATGCCTGATGAACCGCATAGCCCTGAGCCTTCTTATCATCATCAAAATAGCGTGTTGGGAGCGAGGGTATGAGAGAGATAAAGTTTAGAGCTTGGGATAAGAAATATAATAAAATGATATTCACTGGATATCATCTAATGGGTGAGGTGATGGCTTTTAACCAGATAGAATGTTATTTGTTTAAGACAAAAGAACAAGATGGCATGCCAACACTTGAACGATGGAATGATATTGAAACCATGCAATACATCGGCCTCAAGGACAAGAACGGCGTGGAAGGTTATTTTGACGACTTGGTTCAATGGGGAAAGACTATCTACCAAATAGTTTGGAACGATGAAGAGGGGATAGCTCAGTTGCTTTATATTAAAGGGCAAGAGGTATTCACAACATTGAGAATAAGGCAACTCAATAAAGGTATTATCATCGGCAATGTCCATGAGAATCCTGAGTTATTGGAGGCCAAGCCATGAAAACCATAAATTTCAAGCTATGCGGGAAATGCGGTCAGTGGCAAGTCATAGCCGATGGAGATGGAGGCATCTGCCTGAAGTGCTTCGCTCCCCATGACAAAGACGGCATCTACCAGAAGCCTATCCTTGGGAATAAGAAGGGCAATGTAAGAGAAGGGGGCAATCGATAATGGAAAATAAACTATTCTTGACACTGTTGGACCGGGGCTTTGCAGGGAGCCGGCTAACAGTATCCTCGATGAGTATGACTGGCTGTACTGGTTAGAGTTTAAGAAAATAAATAATAATTAAGAGGAGGAGATGATGAACTGGGAAGATACAGTAATTAAAAGTAAGGATATTAAATTGACTCGCCCTCGTATTAAAAGTGTTAATGACGGTAGTCTAGATTTTAATTTGCGCCTTCCGTTAACTGGATTACTCAGGGGACAAGCTAAAATGGCTTTTTCACAAGGCATGCTGATTATGCTGCTCTTCCACGTTAAACACCAAGTGGAAGAGCGAGCGATAGAAACGGATGATTTAGTCGGACTATTTAACGGGTGTGGTTTACCTGAAATAGCAAAACAGCTTGAAGCGAAGCAAGAACCTAAATAAAAACTGAGGTGAGATGATGGGTAAGCCAACAGATGAACAGATTAAGGAGTTCTGGGAGTGGTGTAGGGTAGATGAATATCATGACTGGACTGGCATAGGAGACACCGAATATGAATATTGCAAGAAATGTGGTTGTGTTTTAGAATTTGCAGATTTACCTTGCCATACACTCATAAACCTCGATAAATTGTTCAAGTACGCTGTGCCCGAAGATGCTGAGGTAAGGCTTAGACCCGCTAAGAATATGTCGGGGAGGCACTGTGTTTTAATTCTCGATAAATCACCCTGGGAAATAGATGCCTTCGGAGAAACTAACGAACTAGCTCTATTCTGGGCATTGTGGAAGGTAAAGGAAGCTAAATGACCCCCTTTATCGACACAGGCACAAGGTACTATGTCATAGAGGAGATAGGCGGGCGGTATCGGGTGTTATACATAGACCATCCAGAGTGGGGTACATTCCTCAGAGACAAGGATGAAATAAGGAGGGAGTAGTGGGATGGATAAAGATACAGCGCTATTGGGGATTGTGAGGGACTTAGAAGCTAAGGTTCAATGTAACTGTGATTTAGATAAATGGGAGCCTGAAAAAACAACAGGCCATTCATGGGTCTGCCAAATCCATAAAATAGCAATGGAGAAATGGGGAAGACCTGCAACAAACCAGGATAAAATAAGGAGGGAGTAGATTATGAAAGACAATCTATGTGACACCTGCGCCTTAGAGAATGACTTTATCCCGCCTATCTGCCTACCTGATGGCGCTGAGGCTGGCAAAGTAACTGAGTGCGTCAGGTATAAAGAGGGAACGGCAGAGGACTTCTCGGTACCAAAAAAGCTGAGCGAGGTAGAGATATGAGAGAGATAGAGATGAGATTGTTAGACCCAGAAGGGAATCATGTATTAGTGAAAGCTTTGGCGGTTATCGCTGTAGTACGGAATGATAATGGCGCCTTCAAACTGGAAATCAGGGAGAATGGGGAATTAACAGAAGATTGGTGGAGGGCTTTCCCACAGGCAATGCAAACAACAATCGAAGAGGGTATAATCACACGAAGAAAAGCTAAACATCTATGAGAACAAGGAGCTGCTGGAGGGTTAATCATGCCAATCTATGAAGAGGAAGGTCGGATAATTGAGTGTATCAGATATAAGGAGGTAAAGGATGAATAACCTTGAAGTATGGAACGCTATGAAACGACCCCCTGCCACTGCCTTGAAGACGATTCAGGCAGGAAGATTGACATTCTTACCTTAAAGTGCTACACTAAGGTAAGGAGGTGAGACATGAAGATAGATATGGTCAAGCTCCACTGTAAGCGATGTGGACACAGTTGGTATCCCAAGCAACCAGATGTAAGGATTTGCCCGAAATGCAAGTCGGCCTATTTCGACAAAGAGAGGCAAAGATAATGGCTACTGGAATACGTTTAAGAAACAAAGGATGGGACAATGTAATTCAAAAGTCATTAGCCGAGAGATGGTGGCTCAATGTCGGATGCCCTGATGTTAATGGTTGCTGGCCTTGGCTGGGTGTTAAGACTCATTATGGATATGGCAAGATAAGAAATAATTATAAGCATGTTGGCGCCCACCGCATTGCATATGAACTACTTGTGGGAGATATACCAATTGGTCTACACGTGCTACACCATTGCGACAACCGTTCCTGTGTCAATCCAGGCCACATGTTTTTGGGTACTCAAGCGGATAATATGAAGGACATGTTTACTAAAGGTAGAAACAGAAACCAATACACTGATAAGACAAGAGTATTTAGGAACGGAATGTCCAAAACTGTAGAAGCCTATATTGACGGTAAATGGATACGCTATGATACGATGGCTATTGCAGCAGAGACAACAGGAGCAAGGGTATCTAAAATATCACTAGCTTCTAGGGGTTTAAGAAATAAAGCAGGAGGTGTAATATGGCGGATTGCGAAAATATGATAATCTGGAATAAAGTTAAAAGCCCACCACCAGAGGCATTAAGGCAAATTAAGGGGGGGAGATTAAGTGGTTTTACGGATATTAATCCACAATTTAGATACAAAATAATGACTGAGACGTTTGGTATCTGCGGTGTCGGTTGGAAGTATGAGATAAAAAGACTATGGAATGAGCCGGTACCCAGCGGGGAGATATTAGCCTTTGCTGAGATAGACTTATACACATCTCAAGGTGGCAGGTGGAGTGAGCCGATACCTGGAATTGGTGGGTCAATGCTGATAACTAAAGAATCAAGTGGTCTTCATGTATCTGATGAAGGGTACAAGATGGCGATTACCGATGCCCTCAGCGTGTGCATGAAGATGCTCGGGGTAGCCGCTGATATTTATGCTGGTGCATGGGATGGCACAAAATACAGCGAACCAAAGGACACGCCCAAGCCAACTGAACCCAAGCCCACGACAGGGGAACACTGGTGCGAAGAGCACAATATTGCCTTTAGTAAGAAAACCAAAGACGGTAATGACTTCTACTCCCACAAAACCGAAGAAGGCTGGTGCAATGAAAAGAAAAAGAACGGCACCAAGCAAGAGCCAGAAGCATCTCAGGAGCAGGAACAAGAACCGGGACAAGAGCCAACAGAATCTACATTGATGATCACCGAGGAGTTGCTTGATAACGTCTGCGAAGTTAAAGGAATGACTACACACAAGCAAGCCAGGGGGTATCTAGTTGGCACCTGTAAGATAGCCGACTCCCGGATTAACAACGAGCCACAAGCGGTCTGGGATGAAGTCGGGATAATGCTTCAAGGAGTGTAGCTACCGCTTGCTGGTGTGGCAAGAGCCGAGAGTCGAACGGTCAAGTATAAGCCTAGTAGAATCTGTCTGAGGTTAGAATCCCCAGCTCCAGCAAGCCCATCCAGGAGGAATGACGAAGCCAAAACTACTCGATCTGTTTTGCGGTGCCGGTGGTGCAGCGATGGGTTATCGCCGAGCTGGCTTTGAGGTGGTTGGGGTAGATAATAAACCACAGCCTCATTATCCTTTCCCATATTGCCAGATGGATGCGCTATTGGCGATGGATTTACTTTTGGGCGGCCGGCGAATTTGGGACACATCAGGTAATTGGTGGTCTTTAAGTTTATTTAGAGCCTTCCATGCTAGTCCACCATGTCAGAGATGGACCGGCTTGCAAGATGTAACGAAGCACCATACGGGAATATCGACGGCCGATGTTCACCCGGATTTAATAGCCACCATTCGTGAAAGAATGATAGCCACTGGAAAACCATACGTGATTGAGAACGTTACTAAATGCAAACCGCTTATAACTATGATTATTCTTTGTGGTGCACCACTGGGGTTACGCAATATTCAGAGGCATCGGCATTTTGAGTCTAACGTGATGATGTTCCAACCGAAATGCAGTCACACTAAAGAATCTCAGATTTATGGCGTATACGGTGCACTCAATGGCCGAGTGGTATTCAAACGTAAGGAATACAGGGCGGTGTATGCTGCCAAAAACATAGAACACGCGAGTCAATTACTAGGAATAGAATGGATGGATGATGGCGAAATTCAAGAGGCAATCCCCCCGGCCTACACGGAATACATAGGGAAGTATCTAATGGAGTATCTTCAACAACCCTGATGCCTTGTGACTAGCGAAATAATATGACAGGGGTATTGACAAATATTGATTGTTGTGTTAAGGTGGTTGGTAATAGGGGTATTAACCAGTGAAAAAGTATCAGACAATGTATGCTGAAAGGAGTATGTGGTGATGTGGGAACCCAGAGAAGCACAAAAAGAAATACTTGACTTAGCTATGGGGCATATTCAAGGTGTACCTTATGCCGTTAGTGCTAGGTGGTTATTCTACCGTTTATTGTATGTCGTTTACTTTGCAAAGGAAGATTACAAAGGGAAGTTTTTACCATTAGTAGCCAGGGCAAGAAAGCAATTTTATAATGGCTGGAATCCTGATACTTTAATGGATGATACTCGAATAACATATCGAGGTCCTACTGGTTACGACTCTATTGAGGATTTCATTGACGCAGTTACTAACTACATATCATACGAGAGTGACAAGTGGTGGAATCAACCATACTACATTGAGCTGTGGTTCGAGGCTAAAGCCATGCGTGGTCAGTTTGAATACTACACTGAGGAAATAACGCTTGTCCCCTTTGGTGGTGACATTTCCATTCCGGCAAAGTCGGCAGCAGCAAAGAGACTTGAGGCTGCTTATAGAAAATACAACCATCCAATCAAAATATTGTATTTCGGGGATGACGACAAAAAGGGACAGACGATACCTGAGTCAGCACTTAAAGATATCCGGGCTTGGTGTGGTGTCGACTTTGACTTCATTAGGTGTGGACTTAACGAAGGTGATGCTGAAAAGTATGGTATCCCCGATAATCCAGAGAAGCCAGGCACTTATCAGTGGGAAGCATTAGATGACGCTCAAGCACAAGAGATAATAACTAATAATGTCTCTGAATATTTCGACAAAACTGCACGAGAAGTAGACCAAGTAAAAGATGAAAAATATACTGAAGAGTTGCGAAGAAGAATCGAGGAAGCGCTAGATAATTTTAGTCTATAGTAGGTTAACGAAGTGGAGAGTGATATAGAACTATGAGATATGATTCACTCAGGAAGATAGAACGCAACCGGCAGCTCGTAAAATACCGTGAGGAGAACCCCGGCCTAAGCCTGAAGGAAATCGGGCAGATATTCGGCATCAGCCATGTTAGGGTATATCAGGTTCTAAAGAGGCAAAATGGCTAGAACGCAAAAGGATATAGTGAGCTATTTTCCACACGATGCCAACGCCTCCACCGGCGATACATTGACCGTTCTACAGGGCCGGTTTGGGAACGATGGTTATGCCTTCTGGTTCAAGCTCCTGGAGAAATTAGCAACGACCGATGGCCATTATCTGGACTTGCGTAACCCTACAAAATGGCAGTTATTCATAGCTAAAATGAGAGTTGATGAAATAACTACTGTAGAAATAATGAAAATCCTTGTAGAAATGCAGGCCATCGATGGGGAGTTATGGGAGTCGAGGCTAGTCTGGTGTCAAAAGTTAGTAGATAATGTCACCGATGTTTACAAAAATAGGCGCAGGGAAATACCTCAAATACCGATAAATACAAACCATAATGCCATAACTACAGAAAAGAAAGCTATAACTACAGGCGAAAGTACACAAAGAAAGAAAGAAACTAAAGAAACTAAAGAAACTATACTACCTGATTTTATTGATAAGGAATTATGGAATGACTTTTTAGATATGCGTAAGAAAGCACGTAAGTCACCTACTGACCGGGCTAAGGAATTACTGATAAAAGACTTGGAGAAGTTGAAAGCTGACGGCACTGATCCAAGTGAGGTATTGAGGCAGTCTATCAAGAATAATTGGTCTGCATTGTATCCACTGAAAGGAGGGCAAAGTGGAAAGAATAGGGGACATACTGGAAAGGGCAGACTTCCCAAAGACTACCGGACCCCAGAGCAAATCTACGCAGATCTCGATAATAGAGCCTGATATAGCCAAAGAGTGCGAGGAATACAGGGAAGCCCACGGCTATGCCCCTAATCCTTCCTGTACGGCCTGCGGCGGCGCCGGTGTGGTTCATCCGATGTTATTCGACGACAAGCCAGACTACTCCCATGTTATCCCATGCCGTGCTCCCAGCTGCTTCGAAGAACAGAAGTCTCACTATCTAACCACAGATGATTATATCAGGGATGTGATGAAGGACAAGGGAGTGAGTAAGTTCCATACCTTTGAGAATTTCAAGGTAGTCCCTGGTGTAGAGGAAGTCCTAGAGGCTTTTAGAGATATCGCCTTCGATATCGGAGCCCTTCCCCTTCTCCTGGTATACGGAAAAACCGGTAACGGAAAGAGCCATCTTTGTGAAGCCACGGTTATACAATTATCGAGAAGGGGAGTCGACTGCCATCTATGGTCCGTAGCCGACATGGTGAGCAAGCTACATGCATCGATACCTGAGAATACCACTGAGCAGATGGTGAGCAACCTGAAGACCATACCAGCTCTTATACTCGATGAGTGGGGCCAGAATTACGGCTCACTGTGGGAAGAACAGAAACTCGAAGAGATAGTCATAGCCAGGGAGCGAGAGGGTCTGATAACCATAATAACCACTAACCTGGAACTAGACAAATTCCCGGATAGAATCATATCGAGGTTCCGCGACCGTACCCAGGCAAGGGCGATATTGAATCAAGCCCCGGATTACCGGACTAAGAAAAAGGCGAAGAAAGACACAATATCCTAAAACCATGCGGAGGGAGATAAAAATGGTAGAAGCTAAAATTGTTGAGGGATGGGGCTTCCCTAGTAATAGCAAAAAAGCTCATTACTTCAAAGCGGATGGAAGGTCTCTATGCCGAAAGTGGGGGTCATTCAGAGTCCCTTTGGAGCAGGGGAATGACGAAAGTCCCGATAATTGTGTAGCCTGTATGAGAGATTTGCCCAAACACCGTAAGTCTAAGAAATAGGTAACTATCCCTTGACATACAGTAACGGAGGAAGTAGAAGTAATGGCTAGAAAATGGCACGCTAAATCATGGAAATTGAAGGGGAATACTGAACATTGGCAAGGTGCTATGGCAGGAATTGCCGACCCTGGGGAATATGCCGATGAGATATTACCGAACGGGAATTATTCATCTTTGTTTGTTTATATGTTTCGTAGATTCGGCATCTCAGAGAACGGCTCAGACCCATATAAAGAAATAGCCTGCTGGCATTTAACGACACCTGACTCTGCCGTAGCATTGATGGTCAGCCCACGCCCTAGCGGATTGCGTTATAGTTTCGGATATTGGGTGAATACTAATGTCTACGGGTACCGTAGCCACGATGATATTGAAGCTATCAGAGCAGTAATAGAACCTTCCTTAAAGCAAGCAATGAAAGACCTCTTAACACCTACTAATGTTCGTGATACTTTTATTAATGCAGTAGGTAATGTCAGTGATAATGATATCGGAAGGGCTACTTGTAATTATTCCAAGTGGGCAGGCTATGGGGTTACTTCAGACTATTATAAAAAATTCAAAGAGTGATACTGTAGATGAAGGGATACTTACGAAGAAATAAGCACAGTACCTAAATACCGGCGAAACTATGTATGCCATTGTATCAGATGATGGTGAGCCTCTAGGTCGGCGGTGTGGCGAGTGTATTGAGAGACGTCGCTCGGATGCAGAATAAATGATTATAAAACTGATGCCCGGGGTTTATTATTTCAAGCCTAATGTACCAACACCTAAAGGAAAGGACCACCAGAGGCGATAATGAACATTGGCTCTAAGAGGGGGATAATAGAAGATGACAAATGAAGAAAAACGAGACTTAATGAATTTTGTCAAACGGAGTATAGCCGGCGGGTATAATCGTCTCGAGACAGTAAAAGCACTCCAAAAGAGAGGCTTCAAACCATGCACGATTCGGCAGTATTATAAAACAGTTATACCAGCCCATAGTAGAAAGGAGTAGAGGATGGAATTTGACAAAAAAGTAAAACATGGCGATTATATACTTGACTACAGGTTTGCCCTACTGAGACGCACCACGATGCGTTTACAGGGGTGGATTTTCCCCCGAAATTTATCAAGCGGTAAAGACAAGTATACCTCCTTAAAGAGGCTTGTTAATAGGTCTGGAAGTGGTAGAATAGGGGAATGGATAAGCGTATTGGTTGGTCAGCAGGAATTATCGCATTTGTCTGTGCCTCAGTGCTTGGGGCTTTTGAGGTGCAGCAGATGAAGATGCCTGAAAGTATTTTTATAGCACTTATAACTGTTCTGTCCATCATGGGTGGAATTGCTTTTGTTATCTTAATTCATAGTATTTGGATATGGATTCGGTCAAGAACAATATGGAAGCGGTATGCTTTACGTCTACCGATTTACAGGAGAGGTGAACCTAATCCTCTACAATGGCTTATTGATGAGGCAGATAAACAACGTGACAATCCCGTTCCCTACTTAGTAGTCACAGACTGCATATTGCTGGAATACAAGCGTGATATGAAACGCCCGTACGTTAAGCTGAGAATTATCTATACCAACTTCGGCATACACGATTTGAAAGTAGCAGGAGCAGAGGGCTACGTACGTTACGATGGTGAAAGACTAGAGAGAATCGACCCTGAGGGCGGTCGGAGCAATGTCGCTGGTGGTTGTGGCACTAGTGCCCTAGATGTACTGGCCTACGTTCCCCATGACCTTGTTGAGGGGTTATCTAGGGATATGGAATCAACCACACGTGAGATTAGAAAGCTGGAATTGAATGAACTCAGCGTCAAAGTCTATGTTGAAGGTGACGATACACGTTCAGTTAAGTGGAATCTGGGCAGTAGCCCCGTGATTTTCAGGCGGAACTGGTGAGTTCTTTATACTCACGATTCTCCGACTGAATAAGTTTAAGGAGTGTAATGCCCAAAAAGAAAAAGACTGCTATGGAGATGACAACCGAGAAGCTATGAAGAGGCTATTCCCTAAGAAGGTGAGGGACATAGTGAAGGTACTTGCTCACGAAAAGGATGATAAACCAAGTGGGTAAAAGAGCCTGTTTTATGGCTATTCTATTGCCATCGTGGTGCGTCTCAGTAGGGCAAACCTGTAGTCAAGTATATAATCGCCAACTGATAAATAGAGAGGGGAAGTAGTGAAGATAAGACTCGGTTTTAAGGAAGATAAGCTGACGGACTTAATCATAGATGATAAAGTCTATAAGAAACCTAAAATAGAAACGTCAGCCGATGGATGGATGAGAGTTACTTCAGGAGATGAATGTTTTTACATCGACTGTAGGGGGAGCGGTGAAGATAACACACGCTCAATTCCAGTATAGCATTGTAGACCTGGCCCAGCGCCTGGGCTATGAGTTTATTTATCATACATGGAACTCGCGTAACTCCCCAGCTGGATTCCCGGACCTGATTTTGCTCAGGGAAGGCAGAATGATTGTAGCCGAATTAAAAATCCCACCGGACACCCTGAAGCCCGAGCAATACTTCTGGCTACTGGAGTTCCTAACGGTCACTGAGGACGTGTACCTGTGGGAATCGACAGACGACTTCGATGAGATAGCAAAGATATTAGTACCCAAAAGATAAAGGAGGTCGAGGGATGAAAACAGAATCTAATTTGAATACTATCTTCGAACAAGACGGTAAGGTGTATGCTATTTGTTCTCATAACGTGTCAGCTAAAGATTTGGCAATGCTTCTCTACGGTCTTTACTCCTGTATTTGGCATTGGTTTCCTCCTTTACATAAATTCCGCGCTTCCCTCTTATCCATATACTCAGGGAGCAAAGCGCCCTTTTTGCCCTTCTTCTTTCCCAGATTGGGAGTTTACTACAGTGGTCCGGCCACATTTATTGCATCGATAACGTTGGACCCGGTTCCTGCCGGACCAGACCTTGCCGGCCTTGTGCATCGGCTGGTTGCAGCAGATTGGTAAATTCATCCTCACTCTCCTTCCCTCCCCGGGGCCAGGACTTATAGAGACTATAAAAACCTTCCGCATCTTCGGCACTTGTAACCGCAACATTTCCCATAAGCACACTCATAATATGTATTATCCCTTATAGGTTCCTCACAACCACAGTAGTTCCCAGTGATACAATCCTCTCTCTTTTGGTGGTGTTCACAAAATAGCCGCTTCTTTTCCATTTCCCCTGCCTCCTTATCTATTTATTTATACTAATGCTAACAGGGCACTCCGGAGCATAATTTTCGCCCGCAATTAGGACATCGCTTCGGTAACCTCCAGCCCTTCTGTGTCCAGCTATGAGTACAATAAT
>SDBU01000796.1_pt1 | contig 45264 bp, 83 predicted proteins | sample 2277071 | NCBI WGS metagenome assembly SDBU01 (sample SAMN10397929, study PRJNA504765) | marine sediment metagenome | isolation source: marine sediment core GS08_GC12, 126 cmbsf | place: Arctic Ocean: Gakkel Ridge, Loki's castle | collected 2008
ATGGAAATAGTAATTGTAGAGCATCCAATGAGAGCTGACTATGCCATAGCCAAAGTATATAAAAATGGTCGTGTTTTCGCTGCTACTTACGCAAAGCCAGTAACGGTTAAGAAAGCCAAAAAGGATTACCGGGAAAACCTAAGGGGATTTAGACCATTTAATGAATCCACAGATATGTACATCAATTGAATAAAGGCCGAAACTCCCCACTAGGGGAGTCGCATGGTAAACCATGCCTGATGAGGCTAATAAAAGGAGGAGTAGGATTATGAATAAACTAGATTTCAAGGAAAGCACAAAGCCTTGCTACCCAAAAGGGATAGCATACGAGACAGACAAATACAGCGTGGTATTCTATGAGTATTCAACTCAAGGGACAATGATAAGGCCATGCAAGCACTGGCGAGCATACACGCAACCCAATGGCCATTATATTGATGGTGATAAGGAATACAGCACGCGCAAAGAAGCAGAGGCAGCTTGTAATCAACATCATTCTTGTTAACCCCCTACTCTGCTCATCATAATTGGTGGGCAGGACTAAGGGATTAATAGAAAGGAGGTATCATGTTATACAAACTAACAGACAAGAATGGGAAGACACAGGCAGGAAAGCCCGACGAGTGCCAATGGGGAGAGAATGTAACCCATAAGGCTAAGAAAAGAGGGAGAGAGTTATGCACAAGAGAGGTAGTACATGCCTATACTGACCCTTACCTCGCAGTATTCCATAACCCCATCGGTGCAGCTTTTAACGAAGAAACGATGAGGATGTGGGAGGCTAGGGGCAGAGTCGTATCTAAGGATTGGGGTAAAGTAGGGTGTAAGTCTCTAACCACATTGGCGAAAATCCCCTGCCCTGAAATGACAGAAGAGCAGAGAGTGGAAATTGCTATCAGATGTGCCATTAAAGTTTACAAAGAACCTGGGTTTATCAAGTGGGCTAGTGAATGGCTAGATGGAACAGGTAGGAGTTCGGCTGCTGCTAGGGATGCTGGGGCTGCTGCTAGGGATGCTGAGGCTGCTAGGAATGCTTGGGGGGCTAAGGAGAGAGTAAAGTTCTTCGCTGAGGCTGCTGCTGAGGCTGCTGCTAGGGCTGCTGCTGAGGCTGCTGCTGAAGGAGGGGCTGCTGCTGAGGCTGCTGCTGAGGCTGCTGCTAGGGCTGCTGCGGCTTTAGATGTAGTCAAGATAATACATGAGGTGATGGGAAAATGTTAGACTGTTTAGCACCATACCAGCCGGATTATTTTACTCTAATGGGACTGACTAATAAGAATATGAAGGTCCTGGATGAGGAATACCCGCTTATAGCTCTTGAACTCAAAGGAATTAAGACCGGCTATTATAAAGATATGTATACAATCCAAGTAAATATAAATTAAAGGAATGAAAGTGAAACACAAAATAAAAGGCCGCAGGAAGTATAATGATACTTGTCCCATATGCCATAGCCCTGATTATCGCATCTTACCCCGCAATCCTGATTGGGAAATGGGCTTTCAACCATACCATGAGATACAATGTAATAGTTGCGGCGAAATGTGGACTAGGCATTGCAAAAGCAAGATAAATTAAATATGAATTAGGAGATATCATGACACAATCAGAGAAGGCAGAACTCCATATGTTTAACACAACTGATGTGAGCCACATGGGTATTGCAATGTTGAGGCGTTACCGCTACCTGTTAAGACTACAGCAAGAGGGAATTGAATATGACATCATCAGGAGAACTGAGGAGGTACAAGATGGCAATAGAAAAACTGAGAAAGGCTAGAGATGAGGCTTTGGAAGCCTGTGGTAAGGCTTCCGATAAGACTGTTGATGCCTACTGGAAGGCTCGGCTAGTCTATTGGGCGGCTGAATATGACCTTATAAAACAAGAGGAGGCTGAAGGGAGGGAGGGATGCCTTGGTATAAGCTAGAACTCAAGGGAGGTAAGGGTCATACTAGCCATGAAGTAGAATATATGTGGTCTGACCTTAAGTGGAGTGCCAAAGAGAAGAAATGTCAGTGGGATAGTTGGGCAGAGAACTTTCCCTATGAACGCATGTACGATGGGCATGTTACTTGGGTGAAACTTCCCCCGGTCAAAGAATGTAATACCCAGATAGATAAATATACGAAAAGGATAGAAGAAGCCAATATAATGATCGCAAGGTTGAAATCCCACTAAGAATGAGGAGGCTGAACATGCCTAAGCTGACGTTCACAGACGTATTGTACGCTATCACAATGGAATACTGGGAGTTTCAAGAGAAACACCTTGAATGGGATTACATTGACTTTATGGAATACTGGAATATGAGGAGAAATTAAAAAAGTATCAGATAGTATATGCTGACCAAAATAAAAGGAGGGCAAAATGAGCCAATATACTAAGGGAAAATGGAAAGCAATATCAGTCCCGTTTGAGAATGGTCAACAATATGTGATTTGCTGCGGTAAAACAGTAGCTAGTGTAAAAACTCGAATAGGTGATAACTACTTAATATCAGCAGCAGTCAATGCCTGTATCGCTGTGAATCCAGATAATCCGCAAGCAGCAACAGAAGCTATCGGAGATATGTATGCGGCTTTGAATTTAATTTTAAAAGCTACACAGTTCGATGGTTACTTGCCTAATGCACGAAGTAGCTGGAAAATCATCAGGGATAAATGTGTCAAAGCCATCAATAAAGCAGACGGGAGGGAATGATGAATATCGGCAGACATAAAAACAGGAAACAAACATGTCAAGAACACCGGCAGGAAAGATACCTCCATGCAATCGGTCAGGTTATAGATGGGAAAGCACTACCGGGATATGCTACTCTTAGATGGGAAAAATTAAAGACTGTGAAAGGAGGATAATGTGACTGTGAAAGTAGATACAATCTGGACTGCAACACTGAGAGAGATAATTGAGACCGAGAGAACACGAGTCAAGGCACTAAGGACATCCGATAAGGTTTGGTGGAACTCCAAAGGTCGAAGCGATTGGGCAAGGGAAAGCTTTGGTGATGACTTAGATGGTGAAATAAACACTGAAACTCTTTACGCTCAACAAAAAAACTGCAATGTCTGTGATAAGGCTTTCCCGCTAGATGAGAGATTTTTGATACTGGGGTTTGGTGTTAACCATGAGTATGACGAAGAACTGAATATTTGTAAATCATGTTTGCGGAAATTACCAGGGAGGTTAAAGGAGGACTAGATGAGAGGATTGGGATTACATGTACATCACGATGAGTTGTTTGAGCCTTGTTACAACCTGAAGGAGAGAGTAAAGTTCATCAAGGAAGGGAAAGCGAAAGATGAACAAAAGCTACGCCTAAGACTACTCCAAATTATCCCTGAAACTAGATTGCCTGAAGATTTAGTGAAAGCGGTTGATGTTAGTAATAAGGCTTGTAATATCTACATAAAGGCACTTGATGCCCGGAGTGAAGCTATTGGGAGTAATTGGGATATCCTGGGGAAGACTTCCTCTGCTTGTACCGAGACATATCATGCCTACTGGAAAGTTCATAGTGCCTGTTGTAAACTTATCAAGAAACATAAGAAACACCTTGAAAAACTACACGCTGAATTGTGTTTTAACTGTCCCTGGGATGGAGAGAGTATCTTTACCCGTAGGGACCAAAAAGGCTATTGGTATTAAAGAAGGATTAAGTCTCACATTCTGCAGTCCATACATACAAGAGCCGAGGTTAATTAACCTCGGCTCTTTTTTATCTATAAACTTTCTATCATAACACCAATAACACCTGTTGTATAACACTGTTATGGGTTATGTTTCAGTATCGCTTATTGATAATCATTCGCGTTAAGAGCAAAAACACTAAAAAGCAAGAATATTTCTTGAGGCTAAAATTGATTCCCGCAGGTGTGTATAGGAATATATATATACTACGTATATATATATATATTATAGTGTTATATAAATAACACCCTCCCTTTAGGGTGTGTTATATTATATATGTTATTCTTCATGCTTAAGCCCATACCCCCCTTCTGTAAGCAGGACTTTCCCTTTAGACTTTAGTCTACTCAGAGCCATACGAACTGAGTTTTCTGATTTACCGAGTTTATCAGCTATTTCTTTAGGTCCCTGTGCCCCATCCTTAAGTAAACTAAGTATAGCACTTTGCGTAGTATGACTATCCATGAACTGGCTCATCTCTACGTGTTGTGATTGTATCTTTAGATTATTACCATTGTATTGTATTGAGAAACCCATTGGGGAATGAAGTTTGCTATAATTAGCCCACCTGTGAAAGAGAGCCACATCAATATTGTCACCTATTGCTTCTGATTTAACCAGTTCAAAGATTGACCTTGCATAGTAGGTGTAGTATACAGAGCCGAAAATACTGCGCTTCTTGCTTTCATCCCCCTTGCTGGTTTGGGCCAGGCTGAGTGATGTGACTTTTAACTTTCTTAACGCTGAGAAAAAAGCTAGCGCAGGTTCGGGTTTAGCTAAATCACCCCCGGCAGCGGCACCCAGAGAGTCTATAATAACCACTGCTGCTTTGGTTTCCTGTATCCACTTCTGTATCTGCTGGACATCGTCAACAAGTGGAAGCTCACATCTGCGGTAGTGAATAGGGAATGACGGCAACCCCATACCCTTCTGTATCTTCTGAGCATAGTATTTTACAATATCCTGCTCCTGTTCCCAATCAAGGATAAGTGGTATGACAGGATGCTTCGGCACTTGGAATCCTAACGGGTTGTCATACCAGGGGAGCAGAAGGCATATGTAAAGTATTAATGATAGGGTTGATTTTGCTGCGCCCTTTTCCCCGAATATCACTGTCGGTACGCCTTTTAATAAAATAGGGTCGATTAAATATTCCGGTGGCTGTACTTCTTCATCTTCGTTAATCCACAACTCATGCGCCGGTTCACCCTTCTCGTGCCTTTCGATACATTCAACACAAATCTGATTTACCAAATCAGTCCAATCGAAGCCTTCGACAAGATTAGCCTCTATGAGCCTCTTTATAATAGAGTTTCGGGCTGATAAGGATAGCATGTTAAATCTTATACCGCTTACGGTTGGCTTGTTTTCAAACTCATGCTCCACACTGAGCACACCTGATAATGAGCCGCGTTTATCGTCAATGAGCCTTGTCACTTTAACAGACATAACCCACTCATCACCTTCGCACCACATAAACTGGTAGCCATTTATCAGTTCGCTAACCATTGGCTTACTAATACGCACTAACTCTTCTCCTTATGTATGCAGTTCATATATCTAACCTCATTACCGCTTACTGCCGACTAATCCACCAATCATATAATTCCTGTCCTGTCTTTGAAGTGTGTTGTCCTTCAGTCCCATTTAACCTGTCACTTTATCCCTTTATACGATTGGCCAGGTTGATTCATTCAAATGTCTCCCTATTGCTTCAATCACATTTACCGTAACTGCATTACCCAAACATTTATATCTCTGTGTGTCTGATATTCCCTCAGTCCAGCCATCAGGAAATCCCTGGAGGCGTTCACATTCGGTTGGGGTGAGCCTGCGGATTCTACTGTTATCCCTATCAGGGGTTAGGACTGGCTGTACTACCATTGGAACATTCCCCCCTCCAGTACCATAAGCCTGTGCCATAGCTGGGATTTCGTCATTATAGTATCTCAGTTTACCAGCAGTCCTAACCCCTGACTGAATTACCATCGTCCTCTGCTGGTTGTCTAGCCATCCTTTGTGATAATTGCTGTCAATGGCATGGGAGATTCGTCTATTTGTTTCTGAATATACTTCGTCTGTTTCTCCGACAGGAAATACTTTTGGTCGGGGTTGTCCTCTAAGATGTCCGATAATGAACACCCTCTCCCTGTTCTGTGGGACTCCGAAATCCTTGCTGTTAAGCACTTCCCATTGACAGTCATACCCCAGGTCATCCAGCGTTCTGATAATGGTTTGGAAGGTATTCCCTTCATCATGGGAGAGGAGTCCTTTGACGTTCTCAAGGAGTAGATACGGAGTTCTTTTAGCCCGTATGATTCGGCATATTTCAAAGAAGAGTGTGCCTCTAGTATCTTCGAATCCTCTCCGCTTGCCAGCAATTGAGAAACTTTGGCAAGGAAATCCCGCACAGAGGAGGTCGTGGCCTGGTATGACATCAGCATCAACTGTCCGGATGTCTCCTTCATAGAGTCTTGAGGGTTCGTGCCAGTTTGGAGTAATGTTGTCCCCCCTGACCTCGGATTGGTTTGATTGCTTCCCTTTATTGCCGAAGCTATCTCCACATCCTCTAATCTCTGTGTTTCCTTGTTGTTGCCTGTTACTCGCAAACCTTTTCCTGTAAATTTGGCAGGCATACTTGTCATTATCATTACTCCAAACTATCTTAAATCTCGATGATGCTTTCTCTAAACCCAAGCGAAAACCACCAATACCACCAAAGAGCTCAACCACTCGTAATTCGTTTAGGTCTAATAAACCCATAAGCCAACCTCAACCATAGCACGTGCTACTTCTTTAGAGTCTGCTTCTACCTCAACATATCCAGAAAGTGTTACGTCTACTCTGTATTGCATTCTACCCCTCCTTTAGCTTCTTGGCTTCCTCTTCTGGTTGCCCCAATTCTAGTAGGGCATCAAGTAGCTCAGTCCACTCTGTAAATGTCCTCACGCTGGGATGATGGCTGAATATACAATCGTCTTGTCTATCTCCGAATAACCAGACAGGTATACCAACTCCAAGCGCTATTCCCATCTCAACTAATGCTCCTCGATAATGGTAATCAGCAACAAAGATACCGAGGTATAAGTCAGCACTTTTAACGCCTTCAAAATCATCCATACAGTACTGTTTTGGATAAGCATTATCGCTGTATTTGTGGTCAGTCCAGTCGCAGGTGATTTCAAAGCCAATACCTCTTAATATCCGCATAATGTCAGATACCCTTTCCTTATCCTCCCACTTACCAGCTACATATAGTTTCATCTAAGCTCCTTTCGCCTTCCTCTTCTGGTTGCCGTTAACAATCCGATAAGCACGAGAGGCACAGACATCGAAGACCTCACCTATCTCAGCATAAGACAACTCAGGATGAAGTAGCCTGTATCTCTTGGCATCTCGATTGCGCTCTACCTTCCGTACGGAATCATACCTAGACATTAGCTTATTCCTTTTGTTTGTCTGATTTCCTGTTGTAGAAGCCTAATTTGCTCTTTTAATTTTTTCATTAATTTGGATTGCCCATCCTGATAGCCTTGCCAGTAACCATCGCTATAGCCTTTATTATGCTCTTGAACATGATTTCCCCTTGTAGTTAATTCAAGGTTTTCAGGATACCTATTATCCCCCTTATCCTCTCTACTGCCTCTGGGGTATTTATCACCCTTATGGTGAACTATCTCCCAATCATGAAGACATCTGCCGAGTGCTTTGGCTACTACAAGACGATGTTCAAGAACATAGCCGTTCTGTTTAACCATTGGGTGGAAGAAATCATCAGGCAATAAGCGAACATAAACATAGCCTTTCTTTGTGATGTGCCTTCCTCCCTTCCACCCAGGAGCCTTCTCCATATAATGGTTATAGACTCTACTCCGATTAGCACATTTCACACATCTTAAAAACCTAGGTTTCCCATACAGAATTAAGACTTTACGAGGTTTCCCGCAATCCACACAATTATGAATTATATTACGTGCCATGCAAATAGTTTAATACCTCTATAAGATGTTGTCAATTTATGTATCAATGCGATATAGCGAGGTAGAGTGCGTATGTGTGACATTACTTGTGGGAATAGCTGTAACAATACCTCTGTGTAGACTTGCAATGTAACACATAAGGGCTTAGAATGTTAGCATATCTGACTGGAGGAGAGCATGAACGAAATTGATATAGCACAATTTGTCATGATAGCTCTATTATTGATATTGCATATGCTTCATTTGTCAAATTGGCATTAGGAGCAGGCAAAAAGGAGTGTGAGATATGAAGCTAGATAAAGTAATCGGAATCCAAACAGCCATGAGAGATAAGACTCATGTCTATACCTGCGCTGAAATCAATAAGGCACTTTCGCTTGGCATCGAAGCCCTGAAAAGAGTGAAGAAAAGCCGAGATAAAAAGTTCCCTGTCCAAGGCGAAAAGCTACCAGGGGAGACAGAGGATTAACATGAGAGAGATTAAGTTTAGAGCTTGGGATAAAATAGAGGGGGAATGGTTATCGCTTTTCTCTGTTAGTTGCACTGGTGAATATGTCAAATGTTACAAGCCAGATTTTATAAATCCAGACGCCATCCTTCTGCAATACACAGGACTCAAGGACAAGAACGGAACTGAGATATACGCTGACGACTTAATCACCCATAATAGTAGAAATGGCGGTAAACCACATCGTGTTATATTCTATGAAGAACTAGCCGCTTGGTGTGGAGATTATGGACTGAAATATCCCCTCACAACAGAGGAGTTAGAAGAAATTAAAGTCATCGGCAATATCAATGAGAATCCTGAGTTACTAAAGGAGGAGACTAATGCCAACTATAGGGGTGCTCACCGGGTTACAATGGAAGAGGTGGAAGCTCATATTGAAGGGGGTAATTGATGAAAGCAGACGACACTCTGATGAGTTGGGAACAGATAAGGATGGCAAACGTAAAACATAAAGATAAGGTGGGCTTATTCTATGCTGAAGCCCTATGTAGAGAACAAACTGAAATCACATGGCCGATAGCGGAGAAGTCGGGGATGCAGGTAGTGGTGGATTGGATAGAGAGACAAGAGGAATCAAGTTGTATGGATTGTCACTGTGCGTACGATTTCCGTAAGGATGAGTGGCAAGCCCAACTCAAGGTGTGGGGGGTATAATGTATACAATAACCTGTGATAGATGCGGAGCTAAGAAAGATTATACAGAACTTTCGACACCTGATGGCTGGAGTTACACACGAGGTAAAGACCTATGCCCACGATGCTTTAATGACTATGACATCAGGTATCGAATAGAACTCGACAAGTTTGATGAAGTTCTAGATGATTTTATGAATGGGGTTGAAGATGAGAGATAAAACTATTTCCCTTAAATCACAACCTTTTTCGTCATTGTGGTTATTGCCTGCACTATATCTTTATCGGCAACTACTTATTCACAGGTTAATATCAATAATTAAGGGAATAAACGGACAAATAGATGATTCCCTTCATGAGGAGAAGGATGAAAAAGCGTAATACATCAGATAGCCACCGGAGCATCAGGGGGATAACGGAGCCTGTCTTCCGCGAGGCGATGAAGAAAAAAGGGGATATGACCATAGGGCAGTATATCACTGAGGCATTAAAGAGGCTGAATAAGGAAAGGAAGAATGGGGGGTTAGAATGAGTGGAAGAGATAATAGGAAAAATAAGCAACGTGGTATCTGGTATGAGCTTGAATCTGTTAAAAACGACATCATCTCCAAAGAGTCCAAGGGCGAGGATGCCAGTTATGAACGAAAACTGTTGAAGTCATGGACTGAGTACTTGGGTTGGAACGCCGCCAAACAAGCCCTGAGGGACTGCGACAACATCAAGTGACTAGTCGTGGCAAATCAACGAGAAGGGCATTGAAAGGTATTAAGGGAGGGTTACTATGAAACTAACACGCAAACAGGCAATCCATCTGACAAGAGATGTGATGTGGCCGGAGCTGGCTGAAACAGGTCAGACTAAGAGGGAGTATTTCGAGGGTAAGGAAGAACCGTTACACGGCTGTTATCTCTGTGAATATGCACAGCCCAAATATGATGCAAAGAAAGTTCTATGGCATTGTCCCAAATGCCCGTACTACCAGCATTATAACTTTAGATGTGTAAGTGGCGTATACCGCAAGTGGCAGAATGAAGAAGACAAAGTAGAAGAAGACAAAGCTAGCCGAACACTCTTAAAAAAGTATGCCGGTAAGTTTGTTAAGGAACTGGAACCAATAAAGTAGGAGGGAAACCATGAAGTGTATACGATGTGGATGGAGTAATACAAAGAATAATCCAGTCACCAAAAGACCTGACCCCTACGATTCAGACAGCAATGGTGACGATACTGAAGTATGGGAATGTGAAAACTGCCGTGATATTTTAGCTGATGAGATTTAATGAAGTAAGAGGAGATAGAATAATGGAAGTTGAAAAATCAAAACGATATAGGATTAACATTAAAGAGACAGCTAAGAAGGAAAAGTATTGGGAATGTACGGTTGATATGACGGGTTATGAAGACGAAGAGGTTTTAACCGCAAGTGACAACCTTGTTGCTAAGTTAGATGAACGCTATCCAATAAAGCAGGTAGAATAATGGAAATAAGAGTAGAATCATGGGAGATAATTAAGACGGGAACAAACAAGAGCGGTGACTGGGAGTTTATCATTGTAAAGGCATCCAATGGTAATGACTATGCCACCTTTGATAGAAAGTGCAAGGTGGATAAGGGCACGACCCTAGAAATCGGGGAGCCTATAGTTAAAGATGGTAAGCTCAGCTTTAAGGAATGTACGGTACCTGAGATTCCACCGATTTCATGGTCACATGGGGAGGATACTTCTAAAACAGAAAAACCACCCACGGGGAAAAAGGATTTCAAGCGAGACATCGCCGGTATTGAGTTTGAATATAATCTGAAAGCGATACTCCAGGCTAGACAAAATGCCAGCATAGAATCACAGGTAGCCTTCAAGGGCTTCATTGACCTCGCTGTAAAGGGTGATATTGATATACACAAGGCACCTTTTAATGACGCTCTGAAATGGGGTGTGAATAGATTAAAGGGGAACATCATCCCACCAGACAAGCCCAACCTATCATCAGAAGCCCCCAAGTCAACGCCCCTTAAAGACTCAGGGGGTAGCGTTGCCGAGAGGTATGCCAAAGACCCTTCTCACTTACTTGAGGATTTGAAAACTGTAAAATGGTACGAAGCCACGATAATGTCTTACCTTAAAAATCTATGGGAAGTAGACGATAGTGGTTCGGTACTGGATGTAGTGGCTAGACTTGGAGGTAAGCAGAGAGAGATGCTGTTTGCTGAAATAGAAGAAAGGAAAGGAACAATAAAGGAGGATTAAAATGGAACCAGAATGCACAAAGAAAGAGGATACGATTCTAGGACTTGCAAGACTGGCCAGGCAGGGGGATTATGCATTACTTAGTACCCTGTATGAACACTTCGGGTCATCGGCACCAGAGAGGATTGATAGCGCAGAACCACGATTTCAGACATTAGACCAGATTATTCACGACCTCCGGGGGTGCCTGAACACACAAAGTGCAACGATGGCGTTCTTGCATATGGAGGTCTTCCCAAAGATTCATTAATATAGGCTTGCTGGTGTCCCTTTTGGCGAACTAGTGTAGCCACCATAGGGGCGAGGTAGTCTTTCTGCATTAGGCACCGTGCTAACTACCGAAGTGTGTGAGAAAAGCCAGCAAGGGGCTTGTCGGCTACTTGAAAGGGTGTGTAATCGAATAAGTGTCTACAGAGACTAATAGGTGGGTAGGAAAGTTCCGATGCTCACCTGAAATTGGAGATTACACGGGATGGACTTAGACAGGGCAATCTCAGCTGGCAAGCCCACCATAAAGCAAGAAATATAAATTAGCTGGTGTGTGGGAATAAATTAAGGAGATGCTATAGATGAAAAAACACGATGGACCTTGTCATACGTGCAAACATTTCGTCGAGAGTAAAAGTGATAAAGACTGGGGGAGATGCACTAGATATCCTTACCCACAAGGGGAGAAGTGCAGATATGATAGGTGTGGAGAGTGTGAATCCTGATAATGAGAGCAAGGGGCTTGCTGCGGTGTATTGACAATACTTGCTTATTGTGGTAATATAAGAGTATGGATACGAGAATTTGTGGACGCTGTCATCAAGAGAAACCATTAGAAGAATATAGCCGCAATAAAAGTTGTCCTTTGGGCAGGGCTTATTGGTGTAAGCAATGTTGGAAGGAATATAATCAGTTACCATATAGAAAGGCACACAGACCTAATCCAGAAACAACTCGTAAATGGAGACAAAGCGAAAAAGGCCGGGCGACTTTGAAGCATTACAGAGAGAACCATTCTGAAGGGTATAAGATTATCCACAAAGCAAATGTAGCTATAGCTAGATTAGTTAAGAAAGGTATAATCACGAAAATGCCTTGTGGGGTTTGTGATTCAGAGAAGACTGAAGCTCATCACCCTGATTATTCAAAACCATTGGAGGTTGTATGGCTTTGTCAAAAACATCATTACTGGGCAAATAGAAAAAATAAGGAGAAGGATTCGTCTGCGGTGTAAGAGCACGCACTGGTGACTGAGGGTGAGAGTCCTTCTTGGAGTCAGTAAACGACAGCCAGTGAGGAGTTGAAGTGTAATCAGCCAGCAAGGGGCTTGTCAGTTACCGAAAGGCAAAACTAAGGACAGTAGGCAGTCAAGAGTGCTACTAACTGGCAAGCCCGACAAATAATGGAAGGAGGGAAGATGGCAACATTATGTACTAGATGTGGGAAAGTCCATAAATATGACAATATGGAATATCTCAGAAGGCAACAACTACCAGATAAAGGGGCTTTACTAATACATGAAGAGAAATATCACAAGCCTAAAAAGTGGTTAAAACCAGAATGGAGATAGGCAATGAACACTGAACAGAAGAAAAAGGTAGATGAACTGGTGGGGTGGGTGGCACGAGAAATTTCCAAAGAAATGCACGATGGGGCAATAGTTAAAGATGTTTTCCCTAGCGAATGGGAACGTACTTTAAAGAGAGCCAAGCAAATCCTCAGCCATCCCGACCTTGCACTTCGAGTGGGGAAAGAGGAAATAGTGTGTAATCAGTGTGGTAATATCGCAGGAGAAGCAGATATAGTAATCCCACTGGCAGAGGAGTTGAGATGAAAGAAGAAGCAAAGCCTGATGGTCCATTTACCGATGAGAGCAGGGCGCTGACGGATATAGAAGCAATTATTGCCGAGGTTGACCATTCGACACCTGAAAGGCAGAAGAATGTTCTAGGAGATAAATGGAAGTATATAAACGCTATAGCTGATTATATTGCCAAGACAGCCCTTATCAAGGATAAGGCATGTCAAGCGAGGGTGGAGAAGATATTTGAGGAGATTGAGAACTTCTCCACGGTAGAACAATCAAATTACAGGGATGGCGGTATACCAATCAGAGCTATCCCCGAGAGTAGTTACCAAGCACTCATATCAAATAACATTTTGGAAGTCAGATTGGCAAGCCCACTATAAAGGAGGAGAAACATGGAAGCTAAAGATACATTCCCTCAGATACAGAATACAGAAGAGTTAATTAAGGAAGCTACACTATCGGGGATAAGGGAAATGGTGGAATGGATAAAGACGAAAAGAGAAACCCCTTTAGGAACAGACGCCTTCGGGTATTATATCTGGGAGCGTGAACTACAAACCTTTCTAAAGGAGAAGGGGATAACATGAGAGAGGAACAGAGGAAAATGGTAGATGAACTGGATTTAGAAAAAGAAAAAACATACCGTTGTTCGGATGGCAGTAGAATTAGTACCATAGATGTTGATAATGTGGCTAAAGCCCAGCGAGACCTGAGTTACAAAGTGGGTTTTTAAGATGGTATAATAAAGCTAAGGAGGATTGTGGTGGGAGATAAAAGCAAGGTGCTTGTGAAATGTATTAAATGTGGTATTGTGCTTGCTAACCAAGCAGCTCATGTGAAGTTGCATGAATACCTAGAAAGGACAGCCTCTATCAAGGATAAGGAATATACTAGTCAACGAGAACACATGGCACATCTAATAAACGATGTGATTAGGTTGGAAAAGTAACTCAAGGAAAAGGATAAGGAATGCCAGCAGAGGGTGGAGAAGATATTTGGATTTATTGAATGTTCATATAGATTGGTATATGGATGAACATGGTGTTAAAAAAGGCTTTGGATTAGCATACAAAGCCTTGTCAGATTTCAGACAAGCATTAAAAAGGCTTGCGTTATCTTCTTCTTGATGGTACAATATCAAGAAGAAGGTGTATATATGGAAGCAAAAGTATGCGGTAAATGTAAGCAAGGAAAACCAATTAGTGAGTTCTACAAAAATAAAAGAGATGGTTACCAATCTCGATGTAAAACTTGTTGCAAGGAAGACAGCCGGGAATATGCAAAGACTGGTTATTGGAGTAAATACCAAAAGGAGTATTACCAAAAGCCAGAAGTCAAGGCTCGTTTGAAGATGCAGAAAGCTAAATACAGACAAAGACCAGATATTAGAATAAAAAATATGGCAAGGTGGTATACGAACCATCAAATTAGAGGCGGATATATTAATAGAGAACCTTGTGCATTATGTGGCAAAGAGCAAGGAGAAGCACATCACTTAGATTATAACCAACCGCTACTGATAGTCTGGCTATGTCCTAGTTGTCATAGAAATGTTCACCTCAAAAAACAGGAAGGTGTGGAATGAAACCAATTAAAATACCCTGTGCTGCTTGTTCTGATATGTGTAAACCGGCTGTAGAACTCTATAACTCGTACCGTCTAATGGAGAGTCTTGGATTAAAAGTAAATAAGGCGGGGATTAAATGCCATAAAACCGGGGAGTCTTTTGAGGTGGATTTTAAGCAGGAGGGACAATAATGCCAAAGGTATTAAGTAAACGGCTGGTAATACCGCCAGATGCAGTCTATGTTGGCAGACCTAGCAAGTGGGGGAATCCCTATAAAATCACAGACCCACTATTACCTCCCAATCTAACCAAGGAACAAAAGCATAGATTAGTAACGGATGAATATCGCCGCTACATTCTGAACAAGCCTGAATTACTGGCAGACTTACATGAACTAAAGGGCAAGGACTTGATTTGCTGGTGTGCTCCTTTGCCATGTCACGCTGATGTGCTTATGGATTTGGCTAATAGACAGGAATTACCCCAAGTATAGTGAGGAGAGATGGCTCCTAAACAGTCTGAACCATGTACGATATGTGGAAGTATGAAGTGGTGGTGGAGAGACCCTGGGTAAAGGTGAATGAGGTTGGATATATGAAGAAGAAAAAGACACTTACTTCCCTGAAGAAAAAGGTATGGGAAGTCTTCTCACCATATATACGAACTAGAGATTGCTTGAAGACTACGGGGTGTGCCTCTTTTGGTTTATGTATTACTTGCGGGAAACGCTACCATTTCAAACTTCTTCAGGCTGGTCACTTAATACCTGGTAGGCATAATGCCAATTTATTCAATGAACGTGGCTGCCATGCCCAGTGTTATAACTGTAATATAAACCTGCGAGGAAACACCTTAGAGTACCGCCGCAAGGTTATCGAGATGTATGGTGAAGGTGCAGATGAGGAAATCGAGGAGCACGCACGGCAGTATAAAAAGTTCACCATCATTGATTTAGAAGAATTAGTACTGTATTATAAAGAGAAGTTGAAGGAGGTAATAACATGAGAAAAGAAGTAGAAGAACTGGCAGAGGAGGTGAAGGAGTGAAATATAGAAAGAAACCAGTAGTAGTAGATGCTATCCAGTGGTTCAAAGACGGAGACCATCCTAGTGTTTTACCAATACTTGAGAAGTATAAAGGTTCCATACTTAAGTTGAATGGGGCAACTGGGTATATAGAAACATGGGAGAGAAAATGTTCGCAGAGACTCGTGAAAGGTGGGCATTTCGTAACACCTGGCGATTGGATAATCAAAGGTATCAAAGGTGAGTTCTATGTCTGTAAACCAGATATATTTGGAGAGACTTATGAGAAAGCAGAGGAAGTGAAGGAATGAAACCACTTATAGACAAAACCCTAAGAGAATTGATTGCAGACCATAACCCCTTGATGTGGCTATTTATCGGAGTATCTCTTATAATTGTAACCGCTCTCTTTCCGGTATTATGGACGATAGGATTCATATGGGGTAAGTGTCATAAGGAAACCGAACCTGAAATCGCCATCTTTGAAGATGATGTTAAAGACGGTGTAGTATTCCATAAGTATGAGGTATCAAAGAATTAGATGGAGGAAGATGATGGATAAACGGGAAATAAATAAAAGACTAGCAGAGTTTGCAGGGTTTACCCTTGAAATAAAGGAATATGAGGCTTCTTTTGTCGATGGAGTAAAGGGAGAAGTATTCACTGTTGATTTATGGGCAGACACAGAGGGAGAACCTTATGGGCAATTAGACTTCACAGAGTCACTGGATGCCTGTTTTAAGTGGCTTGAGCCTAAGCTAAAACAAGTTAAGGTAGGTAAACATAAGGGTTCTGAATTGTTTTTTGCAGAGGCAGTAAAGGATTTTAGTATAAGAGATGGTGAGGCAGAGACACCAGCCCTTGCCCTATGCCAAGCTATTATAAAACTGATATGAGAAGATGACTGACTTTATAGAAGATGGCTTTGGAACAAGAGCTCCCAGTATATGCACCTCATGCGGCTGTGAGTCTGTGTATGTATGCCGTCCTGGTGACATAAGATGTGGTGTCTGTTACGACGGGAACCCCAAAGAGTATTATACAGGGACACAGTGTGATAAGTGCGGGATGAAGGCTATGCATGATGGTATATGTTTATGTTGTGGGATATGGCACGGAGGATAAAGATGACCTTAACAGAATTACAGGTATGGGAGATAAATCTAGAGCAGGAGAAGTCTAAGCTGGTAGCTACGCAGGAGCAAGCACGGGTTATTGAACATAGCATTTCTGGGATAGAGCAGACTATTAAGTCAATTGATGCGACTATTACTCGTATCAAGGAGAGAGAAGATGGAACTTAAAGACGTGCTAATTCCGTACAAAATGAGTGACCCAGATTTCGAGCTCTATGCTTTAGGCGACATTCATGCTGGGACAATACATTGCATGGAGAATCGAGTACAAGCTAAAGTAGCCGAGATTGCAAGGAATAAAAGAGCTAAGTGGATAGGTATGGGGGATTATGCTGAGTTCATTACACCATCGGACCCCAGGTGGGACCCCAGCCAAAGGTCTATTGCTGGTTGGGTAGAGCCAGATAACATAGCCGAGACACAGACTAAATGGGTAGTTAACTTATTCAAACCGATTAAAGATAAATGTATAGGACTTCTGTATGGCAACCACGAAGAATCTATAAGAAGGCACAACCATGACAATGTACATAAGAATATCTGCGACCGGTTAGGGGTGGATAACCTGGGGTTTGCGAGCTTTATCAGATTTTACTTCCGTAGGGAGAATAGTAAGGAAAGCCACATGATAACGGGGGTGTTCACTCATGGCAGGACTGGAGCGATAACATCAGGAGCTAAACTCAACATGCTCTTAAGGTTTATGAACCAGTTTGGAGGTAAGAATGTCCTGATGTACGCTTATGCCCATGTCCACGATATTCTGACAACACCAAGACCGTATTTAACTCCGGGGGAAAACAGGTTTGGCCAAGGTGAGTTAGAAGACCAGACAGAGTGGGGAGCGATGACAGGCTCATGGTTCAGGACTTATACTCAGGGTATCCATGCTAGTTACGGGGAGCAGAAGTTATACCCAGCTTCCACAATTGGTTGCGTAGTATTCAAAATAAACCCTAGCGAAAATAGAGTCGAGGCAGTGAGAAGCGTATGACATACACAAGAATAAGTGAAGATAGATATAAGAAGCTCAGGTTCCAGTTAAGGGGTCAGTTTGATTGTCTTCTTAATGTGTTCAGGTGTTAAGGGATGGCTATAAGAGGAAAGAATATGCCCATTCATATATTAGATGAACCTAAAAGACGGAGGACTGAATGATGGAAGAAATAACGAGGATAATTGTAGAAAGATTTGATAATTGCGAGACTTGTGGTAGGAGATTTAAGGTGGCTAAAAAGGCTCTTAGGCTAATCTGCTCCAACTGTTTAAAAGAAGAGGGAGATTTAATAAGAAAAGCGGAAGATGAACAACATGGCGCAAAAGAGAGGGAATTGGTATCTTTTATGATAGGAGCAACTATAACGGAAATAGATTTAGGTGAGGGGGGGGATGCTGACAGCTCAGAAATAGAAGAGATTACCATAAAAACACTTAAGGGTGAGGTGGTTGCATTTGCAGCAGGCGGCTTCTATGGGGATGAGCGGTACATTGAATGGTGTCGGAAGATTAGTAGAGATTCAACCCTAAGCCACTGAGACGGCTGTAACAGCGAGGAGTAGTGATGGCATATAGACCAAGTAGTACCAGCCGAAGTATAGCCTTCCGTTTGCCCGTAGAAGTTTTCGCAATCCTTGAAAGAAGGGGGAAGAGGAAAAAGTTAAAAGTGTCTGAATACTTAAAAAGGAAAACTACCTATGAGGCAACCAGACCTCATTGATTGACAAGTATACTACAACGGAGGTAAGAAGTGACTGACAGAAGTAAAGAATACATAAAGATGTGTGATTGTCCTGAGATACAGGAACAAGAAAGAGACGGTCACAATAGCTACTTCGTTTGTGGAGAGCATCATCTAGATATGACCAAAGATGCAGACGAATACTTCCATCACCTGATAAAGTGTAAAGAAAAGTTAATCTGGCTACCCCGACAAGACCAGTTGCAGGAGATGGTATGGGGTAAACTTGGAGATTACTGCACAAATAAAATTAGTTCTCTAGCTTGGGGTGTATGGGATTTCTATCTACGAGCAGATGACAACTATTATCCTGACTCAATGGAACAACTATGGCTAGCGTTTGTGATGAAAGAACTTTATTCAAAGATATGGGATGGAGAGAAATGGAAAGATATAGAACGATAAGAAATATATTACTTGTGATAATTGGCGGGGCAATCGGTTTTGTTATTTGTGCGGTTCTATACGAAATAGGATAATATGGAACGGAGAGAATTGGAGGTAAGAGATGAATAAAGAACAGTTATTGGAGAGAGGGATTTTCAAAGAGCAAATCCGCAAGGAACTTCTTGATGAGTTAAAGGGTTATAGTGTAGATTGGGCAGAGAACGGGGAGATTATTGCACTTCGGGATTGTGACTGGAATGGCTATGTGCTTATTATCCCTAAGGAAAAGTATAAGGAACTATTCGGAGATTGATTGGGAGGAGTAACATTAAACAGGGGGACTTGACATAATTTATTTCATGGTGTATACTACATTTAATGGCGCAAGATATAGAAGGGCTAACAGATGAGGAGCACAAGTTATTGTGGTTCTGGAGATATATGAAAAAGTGTTCCCTGGGTTACTTTAGCATAGAACTACTGTCTCAGGGTGATGAATTAAAGATTGGGACTGGAAAGCTAACAGTTAAACCCGAAGATATGAATAAATTGAAAGGAGGTGGTTGATTGGCATATGGCTACAGTGGTACTTCGGTACGTTTCATTACACCGTGGTTTGATGCGAGAACGGGTAAAGAGGTAGGGGGTGAAGGGCTTGAACCTGTGCCATGTATACGTATCAGGCCACGGACTGATGGGGGGAGTGACCATGAGAGTTTTCAAGAAGCTCTAGATACTCTTGATAGAATGCAAAATATAAAGGAGGGCGAAACAATGAGAGCATTATGGAGAATTAGGGCGGTGTCTAGAAAGAAACTGAAGGTAGTGTTTGATGAGGATAACATCATCGCCAAAGATGAAGCGGAGGCTACATTGAAGTCAGGGCTTATGAGAAAACTTCAGGAATTAAACCTTGACCTTGACGCTGTGTGGACAGATGCAACCGTATCTGACAATTACTTCATCCCAATGCCCAAGGACATCCAGAGAGTGAAAATCGAAAAAGAAGATTAAAAAGGAGGTGATACAACCTTAATTCCTGAAGGAACAACCTGCTGGAAACGGTGGGTTGTTCTTATTATGAAGTGGACTGCATACAGAATAAAGGAAATAGGGCTTAAGCATTATTTTAAATTACACGATTACCAGATAGGATGGCAGACCAATTACGAAACCAACAGGATAAAACAAACGACTCCCTCCTATCATGCTTGGTGGGAGACACATGCTATTATGAACGCTGAATTTGATTTGGGTATACGGAACCTCGGCGAACTCGGTGCTTTCCTCTTTGTCATGTGCATCTTGAATAACATCACCATCCAAGAGGTTTTAGGCATGAGAGTAAAGTTGGAGCTTCTACAGAAATACAGTGTTCTAAAGATTATGAATAGAGAGGCTGAGATAAAACAGGAGTTCATACAGTTTCTATTGGATTCAAATAAACCTCAGACATCGAGGCTTAGTGAGGCTTATCGGAAGGCTCCCGTACCACACAGTAAATATCAAGAACTTGCTGAACGCCACAATCGGCACATTACTCGTCAACAACACAATGACGGTCTAATATAATTTGGCATCCGTAGAAAAGCTCTTCTAAAACCGTTGGAAGAAGCTCATCACGACCATGCTCAATTAATAGGAGAGCAATAGAACATCTATTACGAGCAGTCTTGAGTCGTTCTTCTAAGTCATTGGGCATATCATGTGGAACTTCACACATTTAATATCCGCCTATCCCCTGCCCCTTCTTCCACTTAGTTCCCCAGAAAAGATGCGCTATCAGCATACCTGCAAGAACCCCTCTTATATCAGTCCAGTCTATGTAAGGTCTTAATACCGCTCCAAGAATAAAGAATCCTATTATAAGCAGTATAGGATTCTTTTAAGCGAAGTCTCTGAAAATATGGGTCCATTTCCTTTTCCCAACAACTGACCACAACTTCCTATAGGAATTATATTTTACCCATTCATCCCATTTCATTATTCATCCTTACCGTATCTTCTGCCTCGACTATCCATTGCCTGGAGAACAACTGTAAGTGCTGTTAACGCTGCTGTGTTTTCCTTTCGACTTTGCTGGTCACTTTTAAGCATTTCGTAGTAGCGCCTCTCACCTGTCCTGCAGTCCATGCGATACATCATGAAGATAAACCCCGCTAACACCGCTGACGGACCTCCCCAGGCGAGTACTCGGAACAACTCAAAATCAACCATATTGCCCTCCTAATGAAATGCTATTAGCAAAACCAATACTCCTACTGCAACAACTAACAGAACTTCCCACGGTTCCATTAACTTAGTTGAACCTTCTGTAGAATTAAGTTATAAATACCCTTGACCTGCTTCACTCCGCTTGACGACAATTGCCCTATCTCAGTTGTCTCAAACTCCATTGGGGGCAGGAAGTTGACATAAACCGTGCTTGCCCTGATGTCATATAAAGTGACAGGCCATGTAGCTGCGGCAGCTTCTTCCAGGACTTCGGTAATCTCGGCTGCTGTAATCTTGTCTTTCTGCCCACTCTGTAATTGAGATGTATCTTCACACAGTACGGAGCAGGCGATAAACCACCTCTTCGTAGGTCGCCATATAGCCCGGCAGTCGTAACTCACTAGAATAGGTGTCTTAGTTGAGTCATCTGTCTTGGCAACGAACTTGAACATAATATATTTAGATACAGGGTTATTTGATGAACCGTCTACGGGAAGATAAATTGTATGAGTCCTGTCGGTCGCTGTTCCCTTGAAGTCACCTATATCAGTCCAACCTGAATCCTCCCACTTCTTGTAGTGTGCCTCGAAATAAATATCCGCATCATAGGTATGCCCTAATGTCAGGGTGATTTTAATGAACGCCTTATCATCCCCCTTCATCTGTCCATGTAACCACGGAGTATAGAAGGCACCACCAGTTGAAAAGGTGTAGCTGGAGTCGTTGACTATATCACCGTACTTGTCTGTTACGGGATAATAGTAGATGTCATTAGACGCATTGGTTGATGTCACCCATAATCTCTTTTTGACATGATTGGAAATCATCGCCGTCTCGCAACCCGTTAGAGTTAGTTCGGCTAACGGGTGCCACCGCCATGAAGTCGAGCCGTCAACCGTCTCCCACCTTCCAGCAAGCATCTCAACCTTTGTGGAGTTATCCATTATTATGTAAAGGTAATTCCCATCACCCGTGATAGCCTGTATCTTACCTGAGAAGGCTGATATATCTTCCATCTGTTCAGCGGGGGAGATATTCGTTATGACCGAAGTAACACTCCCAGGGGTGCCGTCATATTCATAAAGTGTCTGATTACCCACCTGGAAGTACAGTTTATTATTCATAGCATAGGAGTTCTTGCCACTTGTCGAAGACCTGTCCTTTTCAGCTTGTGGGATTAGAGGTTGGTCATCATCAGACGAATCCAGATAATAAGGCATGTTCTCTTTACATATGATAATGGTGTGGTCTTCTGAGGTGAGTAAATCGGTAACATCATCATATCCATTCCCGACAAGGGTTACATCTGAAAAAGCTCCTGTTGTGGGAGTGGCATCTCTTGCTAGCTGTCCGGTAGATTTCTTCTTGCCATATAGATAGGCAGGATGTGGGGTGAGGTAGTAAAACTTTGCACTTCCATCGGAGGTTTCAGTGAAAGCCTCTGCAGCGGTCATATATATTATATTATCGCTATCACCTTGAGCTATCCACAGATAATCCGTTCCTCCTGATTGGTAGACGCACATATCGGTGATACTTGCAGGCATGTTGGCGACATATGTGTAAGCCGTACCCCCTGCGTTCTGCTTGGCTAATACCGTACCGAATGATTTGTAATGTAAATCGTTGAAGTCCGCACTAGCAGCCGAAGCACCAACCGTAGGTGCGGTGACTGTGAAAGTCATTGGTCCATCAAAGTATCCCAAAGCAGCAGTGTTAAGGGTTTTATAATAATAAACTGTTATACTTGTGCAAGCGACAGATAGGGTTTTGGTCACGCTTAATGTCTGGTACGCACCAACGGTTGCATAAGAACTGTAAGTTGTAGTAACACCATCGTGAATTGCTATCCTGAACATTGAGTTTGCCCCTGGATTGCAACGTGCTGTGAAAGTACATTCCATGCCAGCATAATCATTAGTGGAATCAATTGTTTGGGCTGTGTGTCCTGTTCCAGTTATAGAAGGATGACCTATGGCAGCACAATATGTCCCTTGCTCCTGATTTGCCCCGTCTCTTACCTGTATGCATGTCCCTGTATCTTGCGTGAAAGTCCAGTTGGTAAGTATACTAGCGTCATCCCATAACTCAAGATTACCGTCTGTTATCGCTGGTGCAGCGGGATTACTCGGCTTCGTCACTGTAGTCGCTAAGGGGCCTGCAATTACCTTATTATTAAATCTCGCGTCAGCGTTCGTAGTGTACCAGTATCTCTTAGGGTCGGCATCATCAAAGTATTTCAACCCGAACCCCGCTATATGGGTATCACCTCTCAGTGGGATTTCTTCCTGTGGGTCAACATAAGAGAAGTCGGGTCGGCCATCAAAGAACTGCTCTGCTAAGATTCGCTTATCAAACTCACGCCATGCAGGGCGACCATACTTATCTCGTAAAAGAGTAAGCCCTACTTGCGTAGAGCCATCCTGCCTTAAAATCCCAAAGTCATGCCGATTTTTGTTATAACTCATTTTCTATAACTCGCTGTTACTATTGGTTTGGGCATTGCAAACTGATATTTCAATCTCCTAACCTCATCCTGCCATTCTCTTTTTCTTATATCGTAACTATCTCTATCGGGTGGGGAAGCCATACCCCTCTCAAGGGTGAAGAGTTCGACACACGCTTGAGCGATTACGAGGTCGAGTTGCGGGTCGTCTACGGAAATCGTATCGTCAATATCAGTTAAAGTCTCTAAGGGTTTATACCCGATAAGTTGAATGATTTGGTTACTGGGTTGAGGGTCGTCTAATCTTAGCCATTTATACGTTCCGTCAGATACTACCTCGCTATTATGAAGTTGGATTCTACTCCCCATATGGAGGTCGTCACACGGGTCGCCTTGAGATGAACCTATCTGCCGGTAAACCTGAGATAGATGCCCATCACGGAAGTCTTTAGGTAAGAGATATTCCGTCATTAACGGCCCGTGTAACCTTGAGGTATCGAAGTAGGCATACTTGGTATTTGTCGCTATCTTGAACCTGATTTGTATTTCCACAAGATTGTCGTTTAACGTCTGGTCTTCCAGTTCCAAGAGTGTCAACTTCGTAGCAGGGCATGAAGTTGAAGATGTTAATGTCTGTTCCGTTCCGTCTGCCTGTATAGTGTAAATAACTATATAGCCATCATCGGCTACTTCAGGGTATACCCATGATTTGAGCGTTACAGTCTTTCCCATCAAATCTAAAAGTCTGGGGAAATTCTTAGAGGTGATGTACATATAGTCATTCGCAACACCAGCTACCAGTTTGATAGATGTCGTACCTAAAGCACCCCTGTAAAGACCAGCAGTGGTCGTCTTCGTTCCTGTAGTAGATGAATGGGTGTAGAAATCTGGGGTACCTGACGTTGACTGGTCTTCAAATGACGAATTAGGCAGCCAGTTATTTGTGATTAAAGTCCTGTCCTCAAGAGAGACAAAAAGAACCGGATAGATTTGCCTCACAGCTCTTTGTATAGCAACGAGATAATTAGCAGGGTTCATCTTGGTTAACATAACGGTAGCAGCGGCGGAGTCGGCAGAAAAGTTAGAACCTCTGGCGGTGCATGAACCTCCGGAGGTGGCATAGTCAGATAAGACACGATAAGCACCGGCGTTCTCTTTATCCTCGATATAGACAAACCAATCATTAAAGTAGTCATCCAGTCCACCATCCCACTTATTGAAGTTGGTTGAGACCACAGCAGTACTGGTAGTTAGATTGGTGGTAAGGATTTCACGGTATCCATCCTGCATCACTTCCCTTACTCTTTGTAGGATTTTTAGATATGTACTACTCATTCTTCTTCTCCAGCTTCCTTATCTTCTTATCGAGTTTCGCAGTCTCACCTTCAACCTTCTTATTTAATCTTTCTATATCTCCTGCTATCCGTTTGTGCATAGGTCTCATTATATTACTCCGATTAATAATCGGCTTCTTTATCTGAAAGCCATCTCTGGTAATCAGGCATAGTTCACCTCTAAGGGGCTTTATTTCTTGCAGAGCTTAGATACCTTCTTGGTTTTTAATCTGCGGGATAGCCGTTTGAGTTAGAAATTGCTTGATATGGTTCTGAGTTGATACCGGAACTGCAATCTCCAAAGAACGGGGGTCCGATATATCCTCCGACTGAACTACATAATTAACCCTACAAGACATTTCACCATTCACCTTTTGCGTAATAATCAAAGTCTTGCCAGCCAATAATACTTTTGCCATTTTCTTATCTCCTTGTGGTAAAGCTAGTTTATTACTTACCTGGTATAATCAACCCAACCAGTGATTACCGAATAACCATCAAGAGCGAAAGTCAAATTACCGCCACCCGATGCACCACTTAACATAAGATAGGCATGATTATCACTACTTCCATAAGCGGTCATATTACCGTGTCCCACACCTCGGTCTGTTCCTGTATATTTAGTATGAAAAACATAATCTACCATTTTTGTAACAATACTCCCATTATCAAGTCGTGGATTAGTTGAAGTCAAAGCTGTGGTAAAATACTGCCTATAAATAGTTCCGTAGATTCCACCACATTGGTCTGGACTATAATATTCTACTCCCGTAGCTGCGGTCTCAAAATGTCCCCCGACCACATCCCATAACTCTGTTGCAAAACCTTTCTTGGCACGTACGACCCCATCCTTGAGCAACACACCATCAATAATTACACCTAAAAGTATTGGGTCTCCTATTTGGTCAACCATTTTATATCTCCTTAACTATTTGAACTTCTTGAAAGCTCCACCCACTCAGTTCCGTTATGAATGAGCATTATCCTGTCATCTATGTGATCAAGCAAAAAATCTGCACCACCAGCGAGAATGAAGGCATTAGCACCAGTTCCATTTTGGACAGTTACTATGCCATCTGTCCCTGATAGGTTAGATTTCAGGATTAAAATATCCCCATTAGAGCCACCATTAGCTCTACCTAAAATATCGTCTGCTCCACCCTGTGTTATGATTGAATGATAAGTTTGGGTTACTACTACTACGCCAGTTGCTATTGTAAGGTCAGCTTCAGCACCCGTACTTACAATACCTTTTAATTCAGCCCTGCCACTCTCATAGAACTTAAACTCCTGTGAGCCACCCATTGAGAAGTAAGGGTCGACTGCACCTTGAAAACGGGCTACTTCAACTAAACCAGCGTCAGTGTCCCTGGCCTGAATAATTACACTCGAACCATTTATATCCCTAGCCTGTATATATCCGGTGGCTTGCCCCCAGTAAATAGTAGGGGTTGTCCCAATCAACTTTATGTCAGCCCCTGCCTGCAATTCCCCGTAGAACTTTGCAATACCCACTCCACCGACAAAATGAAGAACTCCAATTGAGTTGCCACCATCATTGACGGCAATCAGGATGTCCCCGTCTGCTGTAGTATTGGATATGATTAAGGAATTAGCTGCTAAAGCAGGGTGTTCTGAAGTTCCCACAATAACACTTGTCAGTTCGGCGTCAGCAGCTAATATTGTACTGCGGTTAAGAAGTGCCTGGTCGCCTCCTGTCCCAAGTTTGAAAATGATGTCGTCAAGTACGTCTACACTTGACGAAGATTTTAAGGGATTAGCCCTTGTTATCAGTGAGTTTCCCATCCTCCCCCCCCTTCTTATTATTTATTTTTTCTTTAATAAAAGCCAAAGCACCATTCAACCGGTAGACCTGTATCTTAGCTTGTTCTAACGCTTTTTCGATTTCCTGTTCGTCTTTCTCTAGTTCCTTTTTATCCATTAGTCAAACCAACTTATTTTTAATTTTACATCTGCAGTAACTCTGATAAACTTAATTGCAGCCATGACTGACCGCCAATTTACATTAGTAGTCCAACTATCAAATGTCAGTACATCCCCTACTTCTAATAGATGACCCTCTGAAGAATCAGGGTCTGCGCCATCTATCCTATAGCGAACCTGGTCTGACTCTACCGTAATTTCACAGCCCTTTGCTCTTGATGGCATGACAGGCGCACATGATGTGGCCATAACCAATGCCGCACTAGAAACGGTTAAAGTTGAATAATCTATGCAGTTCGTTCCCATATTAATCCCCTTCTTGACCCCTTTATAATGCACCCTTTAGCCCCTGCTGGTATTGTTAATCCTACGGCTGATGTACTTACGGTGAGGTTCTGGAAACCCTTATTATTTGTTCCAGCCATAATCTACCCCCTATTTATGCTTGCGTTGATGCCCCGTAAGGGCTATCTTTTTTGCGAAAGACTCACCACACTTATCACATTTGAACTCCCCACCAATTATCTTTTCCGTCTGGGCTTTAGCCTCCAGCCTCTCGGTGGGTGTTGCCTGTGATATGACACTTCGCTGAAAGTCCCTATCTTCTTGTTTCTCTCTAGCTATGCGTTCTTCTTCTAGTGTTTGCCACTCCACCTTGTGCCTTTTCTGCATGTGCCGTTTCACTTGTAACGGATTGGTGAGGTTTGACTTTGGACATTCAGGCAATCCAAGAAAATTGTAGTGGTCCCTGTTTACGTTGTTTTTATGAAGCATGCACTCTAATGTTCCCCTGTGTGGTAACACTTTTGGTTTAACAGTTGCAAAAACATTTGAACCATCAGGTCTGGTTTTCTTGAGTTGAGCAAGTAGCATATTATTATTAGTGATACTTCTGTCCCCCGTGTGGGTATCGTAGATGGGAGTATGACCTGCACTCTTTAACTTCATAGCCACCATTGGGGATGACAAATCATCATCTCCCTGATTTATCACTCTTCCGGGTCTAAATGTTCCCGGTTCATCTGCTTTCTCGGCGTCCCTCATCATTTCTTCTATAAGTTTTTGATTGTCCTCCATAGCCTTCTCCTTAATTAATTTGGGCTAGTTCCCGTTTATCAAATGCGGGTTTATTTCTTACAGCATCGGCTATATCCCGCAGTTCGCCGACTGTATGTTCAATGTAAAACACACCCTTCATCCTTGCACCACCAGGGATACGTATAGAGTCATGCTTGAACTTCTTGGCTAATCCTAAGTCTTTCCGGTACTCGGCAAGTTCATCGTTCCTCATGACATGGATAATCTGGTATCTGTGAAAGCCTTTACTATCAGGTGCTTGTTCCTCCATTTCGTAAAGACCTATACAGGGTTCGTCATCAAGAACGTAGTTTGTGCCTCTTTTTACCATACTATAGTCCTGTAGCAGCGTAATCTTCTGCCCACTTTTTGCGTCTTCCACCAATCACATTGCTGTTTAGTGTGTCTAGTGCCATCTGCCTACCAGTTGACTTTATTGTGAAACTACATACAGATATTTCACGTTGCATAGCTTCACCGCACTTGCATATCGGTGGTTGGGGATTAGGGGGGAGAATAAACTCCCCCCCATTTCCGCATGTGCACTTAAACTCGTATATAGGCATGTTACTCCGAAAAAGCGTCTATGATTTAGCGATAGTGGTCAACCAATCAGCAGTACCGTTATCTGAGACCCAATTACCTATAGCCCTCAGGGTTCCACCGTTGTCAATCGTCAGCCCACCAGTAGTACCAACAGCAAAGTTGTCGGTGTAAGTTATACCAGCAGTAGGAGTGGTGTTGGTGTTTTCATCATTCACCCCGTATGTCCCACCTATCATGGTGCAATGGGATACTATTGTTCCACCGCTGAGATAGGCTTTGGTATAAAATGCTGCTGTAGTACCTCGGAACATGCAGTTTTCTATCCTTACATCGTTGAATGCCGAACCACCGGCGGCAACAATCTGCATACCGAAAGCTGGTGTACCACTATGGTAGATAGTGTCGCAGTCAATGAACTTACCACCACTACCTGCCGTCAGGATACGTACACCGCCAGCTGAGGCAGCATTATCTGAAGCGCAACCAAAGGCGCAGTTTTCCCAATGAGAACTAAACGATACACCAAGGTCGACTGCCCAAAAAGAACCGCCACCGTTGAACTGGATATTATAGAAGACATTACCAGCCTCATCGCCAGCAGCACCATCAGCCTCATCACTAGAGTCACCAATCCTGACATTACCGAAAGCATTACCCCTGGGGTCTGACCCTACACCGATAACATTAGTGTAAAGGGGCATGGTGGATATTGGGGTATATTTAGTGCTAGTCCCTTGAATTATGATGGAGTTCCTTATGTTGTTTCCACTTGTCTGCTCGGCCTGATAAGCAGCACCGGCAGTAATAGCTTGACTTACTTGTGCATAAGCGTTGCCCCATGAACTGCCATCATTGTCTGAACTACCTGTAATGTTATTTACAAAGTACTTTTTACCGGCTACCTCGGTATACGATACCACTTGGATACCATTCACATAGATACCCAAATCTTGAGCAATGGGGTCCCAATGAAACCCCCTCTTTAGGCCAGCTAGATTTTTACCCATTGTGTTTTCCTCCTATCCTGAAAAGTCAGGACTTGAATAGGTGCTGGTTGATTTCAGGCACAACCAGCAAAGCCTTTAAGTTTTAATGTACTCCGCAGCATACTCCATTGCTGACGGTATCCCTTGTGCTGATTTAGCATGACCTTTGATAACCGCATCCATTGGTGTCAGAGTTACCGTGCCTATGTGACCTAACCAGATTGAAGTATCCGTCCACACTTTATATCCAAGTTGTCTTGCCCTTTCGCAAAAGGCCCAATCCTCGGAGAGATACTCTTCCATTCCGTCCTGTCTTTTGACAACAAACGGGGCAAAGAAGTTCCAGAAAGGTTGCTTGGTAAACTGGTCGCAGTAATGCAACCTGTGTCTACCGTCAACCCCCTTGAACTCCGCCCCTGTCATCTCCTCTAACAGTAATCTCGGTATAGCCATGAAACCAGTCGAGAGGTATCTAACCTCTTCGGGTTCTCTCTGCTCTGCCTGATGCAAGTGGATTTCACTTTTCAGGGGCCTGAAAGCCAGTTTAGGCTCCTTCCCCCTTGTCATATAAACTCCACCGTACACACTCTGCTTTTCCCTTGCACCTTCAACGATTTTCCAGAAGTCTCTCGGATAGAAGGTTATGTCATCGTCTATAAAGACAAGAACATCGGTATCGGTGTCCAGCATCAGCGAAGCCATCCTTGACCTCGCCCGGCAGATTAGTGCCGAGCCTTCTCCAACCTCCCACCTCACATCCTCCCTGGCGTTCATCACGGTGTTAGTTATGCAGTGAGCAGTTCGAGCATCGAGAAACCGCCAGACTGTAGTCGCCAGGTATATCAAACAGTCCAGTCCCTTCCACCTTCAGCGTAGAAGTAATCAACCTCTACCGTACTGGCTGCACTAGACCTGTTCTCTATTATGAAGCAAGCGTACTGCAAGTCACTTGCCGTCACGCAAGCTGATACTTCGTCAATGACTAAGCCTTCATGTAAAATCTTAGCATCGCCATTAACGTCTATCTCTACCCTGACAACATCCCACTCATCGTTGACTGCATCGTTAAGTGACAGAGTGCCTGTCGCAGTGGTCAGCCCACTAGCAACCGCCCCGGCATCACCTGCGACTGCTCTCCAGTCGTTTGCCGTTCCATCCGGGTCCCAGAGCATACCTGCCATTCCACCCGAACCGTTTACGGTTAAAGTGGTGGTGTCGTACTCCGCAGGCACCATCGGGAGGCCTGTCTGGTGCAGTGTCTCTGTAAAACCGCACCATATGCAGTTAAGTAGTATGTCAGCCGTTTTGAACCTGACCTCCATTACTACCCCACCGTCTGCCGGTTTGAACGGGCCAGCCCATAAGACTGCGTTATCATCGTCAGCTGTATCGGTGGTCATTGCGAGGACTCCGCCCGGTTCATCAACCGTCAGAGTGTTAGTGCCTTCGTTGTTACAGGTATAGGCAATATTACCCATGTCGATTGAAACATCTGCTGTTGGGACAGCCGCAGCCGAAGCCGGAGCGAACCCCAGAAAGTCCTCAAAAACCCTTAGTCTTCCAAAACTACCTTGTGCCATTTTCCTTTCTCCTTTTCCCGCCGTACTCTATTTTTTATACGCTAACGGGATGCCCCTAACTGGTAGGGGTAGTTGCATCCGAATAAATCTCGAAGAGCCAGTTGCCCGCGCTTCTTTCACCGTAGGCATACTCATCGTAGTGGTACATCGAGGTTGCACCTCCACCAATATCAGGTCTACGTTTTAATTCTACCCATGGTGCCTTACCTTGTACCAAAATGATACCCTCTTGTGCGAACACTCCACCTTTGGCATCATCCGCACCGTCAATGGTAATGTTGCCGTCTTCGTAAATCTGTGCTCCGGCAATCATACCTCTGAAGTTCTCGGTAAATACCCTGGCGGTTAACCCCTCACCTATCGGGTAAGTACCCACACCTGCTACTATCTCATCGAAGAGGTCTTTAATCTGGTAGCCGTGCAGTACCACTCTGTATGGGGGGTTCCCTGGTTCTGTAGCGTTGCTGCTTATCCTGTAGACACCAGACGAAACGTAGCCGTCTGTCAGGGTTGAACCTGCGCCGCATAACGAAGTGGTAGCACCGTCAAGCACCGTTAATCCATCCTCGTCTTTCTTTCTCTGGATAGCGTTCTGCCCAAGTGAACCGATTTTGGCAAGTGCCTTGGCATCTATTCTTCTTGCTACCCTATCAGTGATAAGGGTTTCAATGCCTACAATCGTAGGTGTAATGGTTAGCATGGTATCAGAGATTTGCTGGGGGTTGTCTAAGGTGGTTGTCTCAGTCACAGCTTGAGCGGTTAGTTGCGCCATAGATACTTCGTTCCATGACAGCCCGGTACCCTCTCCGAGTGTGACCTTATCAACTAACTGAGGCATAACCCCTTCAAACTCCCTGACTCGTCTTGCTGCCGCTATAACCACTGGTAAACTGTCAGCAAGGCTATCAGTAGTTGTATTACCTATTGTCATTTTATTAACTCCTTGTTAAAGTTTGTCTAAAAGTTCTTTAGCCCTCTTGTGGTCATCCGTCTTATTTTCACCATAGTTTTTAAGGAAGACAGCATCACTAGAATTTGCTCCCTGTCCTTCCAAACCTCCGAAATCCACCTTTAGTTCCGTGAGCTTAGCCTTTACCTTTTCCCCAACTATCGTGTCAAAGTCTTGCTTCGACTTTGCAATCTCAGCTTTCTTGGCTTCCACGACTTTCTTGGTTTCTTCAAGCATCCCAGGCGCATCACCTTTACCGTACTTGACATAAGCCTTGTGCAGTTCAGGGGAGTCTTCCCAGTCAAGCCCTACTGACCTTATCAACCTGTCAGCCTCCACGAGTTCCTCTGGGGTCTCTGTGGATACCTGGGCTGGTTTCGCCTCTTGGGACTGTTTGAGAGCCTCGGTATACTTAACTGACGGACGTGCTTGTTTCTCTTCGTACTCTCCGCCTGAGCGGTCAATCACTTCAGCCATCATGTCAACCAGAGTGGTATTCACCTTTTCAATTCCAGCCATCCGATTGACTAAATCTTCCTGCTTTCCTGCTCTGTTTGCCTGTTTGCTGGCTGTTTGCTTGGCTTGGAGTGCTTCGGTTTGTGAAGCACCTAGTTGTGTTTTGAGGACTTCGTTTTGTTTCTGAAGTTCCTCAACTGTCGGTTGTGTGACCTCTTCAGTTTCAGGGGTTTCCTCTTTTACTGTAGCCCCTTCAGCCTTCGTGGTTTCCTCTACCATGTTTTCCTCCTGTTTTTCCCATAAAGAAAGCCCCCCGTATTGGAGGGCTAAAATGGAGTAGAGCAGCTTGTATGCTGTTGCTCCTGTAAAAGTCTATTTAATTGTTAATGTTCCCTATATCTATTATACCACACTAGAACTTACTTGGCTTTTTATAGAACATCTGGTAGTATTTTTCCACTTCATCATTTAAGCGCAATCGTTTTTTCTGTCTTGCAACAAAGGCTTCCATCAATCTCTGGCTTCCTCTTGATTTGGGTTTCCCGTATTTATCTTTGTACCAGTTCTCTAACCCCCAGTATTCCCTTAGAACCTTTTTAGCCTTCGTCAACTCCTGAAACTCTGAGGGGAAGTCCTCAAAACTTAATCCACGATATTCCTCTACATAATCAAACAGCCCTTCTTGCTGTGCGTCTAATTGAGTTCTTAATTCCTCTTTCCTTATCTCAGCTTCATCGAACCTGTAGTCCCCGAACTCATCATACATATCCTCGCCAAAGAGGGCTTCGTTGTAAAGTTTAATAGCTGTCATTTGTGGTCCGAGTGCTATCAATGATTTGACGGGGTCTTTTATCTTATTTCTTTTCGCTATTTCAGAGAAGCGTTCTTCCTTCTCACGGGCAGCATATCCACCCCTTCGCTCGCTGAACGCCTCGCTAACCTTTTTACGGAATAGAACGCCATCCTCAGTTTCACGATATTGCGCTACTGCCATATTCACATTTTCCTTAAATACCTCTTCAACGGCCTGCCCTGCGTTCCGATAGTCACCAAATGCAGTTCCCATTACCTGTCGGTCGAAATCCAGATAGGCAGTCTGTAATTCTACGTTACTGTTTTGTATCTCCCTCTGCGTCTTGGGGTCTATAGCATCCCAGTTATCGTATCCCGCATCACGGGCTATCCGTTCCTTGACTCGAACTAAATCATTGACATAAGTCAGTACACCTATACCTAAAGCGGCAGGAGCGGCAACCCATACCCCGTTCACACCACTCTGCTCTATGGCATCTATGGTATCCTGTAAAGCTAGGGGGAGTAGCCTGTCCCGGACAGTCTTAATAAACCCTGTAGTCTCATTAAACAATGGTTCACCCATATAACTTTCGCCCTTGAGCAAATCCACCATCAAACCGAACGCAGGTGACGATTTTGATTGCAGGAACCGTGAAACAATCTCGCCACGTTCCACTTTATTCATATTCCCATAAGCAGACTTACGTTCCCCCGATAAAAGTTGAGCCGCAAAGCGGGCGTATTGTATATATCCTCTCCAGATGTCTAATCGTGTCTTACCAATTACAATCTTCCCAAAATCACCAGAGCGTGGGTCTAACTCAACCTTTCCTTGACCTGATGTCTGGAACAGTCCGAGAATAGCAGACCCACCACCTATAAACGTAGTCAGAGCCAGCGCAGCTTCCTTTCGCATATACGGATTCTTAGATAAAAGCATCCTGCCAAGCTGTCTGGGTAACTGGAGTGTTGACATCTGGTATTTTGCCGAGAAGAGAACAGTATTCAAAACGGGAGCATATCTGTTTAGATTAGCCGGCAAAGTCCCTCTACCTGAAGCAAGGTTGATAAATTGACCCATTAACTTGAATTGAGTTTTTGACGCACCCTGCGCCGTCATAGCCCCGTAAGCCCCTTCGACTGCACCCATCCTCATTTCATTAAGAAACCCAGTAAATGCTCTCTCGGACCGCCTCACGAATGGCATGTTTTGAGCTAAATTAGAGGCAAAGATTTCTTCCTTCGCAAGCATCTGTGCGCCTTTATGCATAGATGTAAACTCCACACCCCATTCCTGTGTAGCCTTTCTATACAAGGGTCTACTGCGTAGCACGTCATCCATATCCAACGATAGTTTCTCGGAGGCGAAATACTTTAACTGTCTCCAGAAAGCACGGGGAACATCTTGAGGTCGAACTAAACCTAAGAATAAACCCTGTCTTAACGTACCGGATAAGTCACCCGATGCAAGAACAGCACGTGGCAGGTTTAGTAAATCGAGTATTTTCTCACGGGTAGATAAAGGTTTCTGTGTAAACTCTTTTACTGCTTTGGCAAAATCTCGCCCGAAGATTCTCGCAAATGCCTTTATATGTCCAGGTTCGGGTAAGTCCACGCCTGTTAAAGTTTTTCTAAGAGAATCCACAAGAGTCTTCTGCTCTAATCCGTACTCTGTTTCCCTGACTATCTTAGAAAAGAGTTCATCCATATCCCCTTTAGTGACTGCTTCTGCTTTAACGGCAAACCCAGCCCTGATACCGCCAAGTTTCGCCAATGCTTTACTTGATTGCTCCTCTGCCTGAGCAAATGTAATCTTACCCTGTTCAGCCCGTTTAAATATAGGAGCTGTTATTGCTTCTTGTTTAGCCCTTAATCCTTTAGGTAATGCTTTTTCGAACTTTACACGAGCAACAGCAACTTCAGGGAAAAACTTGATTATCTTTTGTTCAGCAGCAGTCGGAGGTACAGGTACATACTTACCAAATACACGTTCACCTACCCCACCCACAACTCTACCTATTCCTTTCCCTACGCCCTTAATAGCAACACCTGCGGTCTTTTCAACTAACCCCCACGGGGAGAACTCAACGGCTCTTCCAAGTACACGGCCAGCTTGACCGAACTTACCTGCAATACCCGCAACACCTCTCGCAGCCCTCACCCCTGTTCCGACTTGACCCGCTCCCGGCATTAAGAGCCACGGGGCAAACTCCAGCACACCCCTGACATCCAATCGTAAATCATCCTCACTCCACGGGACATTAACATCTATCCCTGGAGTTTCCCACTGCGCCCATGACCTCTTCTTCCACTCGAAGAAATCCTCACCTTCCAGCCTTTCAACTTCCTTAACAATACCGAGAGCCGTACCCGCTGTCGCCAGCCCGGGCTTGATAATATTCTCGTCTATCCACTCAAACGGCGCACTAAATATCTGCAAAGCCCTCTGCCAAAAGGGTTCAGGGCCTTCGGGTAGGCGTGGCTCTTCAACCTCAGGGGGTTCGATAGCCAATTCGGGTACTGGGGGAGATATCGGTGCCCCTAACGGCTGTTCTGGTGCCTCTGGTAAGGGGCGTTCGGCAGGTCTCTCTATAGGGCGTTCAAGCTGGAGTTGCGGTTCAACTTGTTCTGGAGGTTGTCGTTGAGATACCTTCTGTTCAACCTCCGCTTGTAAGGCTGCTAAAAGAGCTTCCCTCCGCTTTTGCCTTCTGACTAAATCTGGCATATCTTATACCCTCATATAGATAGTTTACACCTTGGATTCTGGTAGGGTGCCTGATTGGATGCAACTAGTGGTAATCCAAACAATGTCCGTAACCGTGAGCAAAGAACACTCCGCAGGCGAGCATAGCGGATACGTGAAAGGTGATAAAAGTATGCCCACCATCTTTTATCGACTGCCCCACAATCACACTCACCACTAGGATACGCAGGTTCATTATAAACAGCACAATCAGAATAATGGACTGCCTCACCTTGTCTTCTAAATATAATCCTAAAAGTTTTCACGCTAATCATATCTTACTGTCTCACTATTCTGGGTCTGGCTGGTTTATGTAACCTTGCAGCCCTCTTGGATGTTTCGAGTTTATCTTCGGCTTCGGTTAACATGCGGTCTTGGATAAATGCCTGTGCTGCCGGCGATTGGGCAATCCAGTTCTTAAATGTTAACGGTATGGTCGCCCCTTGCATCTCAGTGGAAAAATATTGATACAGCTCTGGTTCCTCCAGTCGTTGCATTACTTCGTATCTCATCTTCATTTGCTTGTATTCAGGCTGGAGGCTTATGTAATGTATTCGTTCCTCTTTGGGTAGGCGGACACTTTCTACTTCATAACTCGGCACTTTAGTCATCAGACTCTTGAACTCAGCAGGGAACGCCTGAGCTATTTCCTTCTGTAGAGGCCGTTCCGCTCTGACAGCCATTTTCCTCTGTGCTTCCATTCGCATTCCCTGATACCTTGATTGCTCAACTTCTAATTGCTCATAACTTGGCGAAGCAATCCTCCTACCACCAATTTTTGCATACGATAGATCCTGTATATTACTTCCTGCCCTAGCTATGACCTTTTGTATGTTTTCCTGATATTGCTGCTTAAAGTCAAATAGCAAGGACTCCATTTTTTCGGGAGTATCAGCTTCCTGTATATACATCTCCATATTCAATGGAGGAATACGAAGTTCCTTACCGTATAATTCTACCTGATGCCTGAGATTGAGTAATTCTTGGGTACTAGCCCCTTCAGGCAATCCCCCTGCTGGGTATACGGGTGAGACTCCACCACGTGGGATATTGGGACCCATAGTAATAGGTCCTCGTTGTGAGGGGCCCATATATGGTAATGATGGGGTAAGACCACGTAGTTTGCCTTGTCGCAGCCGAAAAAAATCTGCAAGAGACTTAAATGCTTTGCCAAACTCCCAATCAAACTCACTTAACGGTTTCCATGATATTTTCTTATCCTGTTTAGGAGGGTATTGAAAAGGTCTGGGACTAGGAGCTTTCCACGGCGGTATATTAGGCATTTTGCTTCTCCTCCAGTTCACGGATATATTTCATGTAATCTGCGTAAGCCTCTAGTCCGAACTCCTGCATTAACGCCATATTCTCTTCTTGCGTGTGGTTTCTAAAGGCATAGATTTTTTCCAATGGTGAAACGGGGTTCTGTCTAAACGGCAGTGTTCCCTTCCTGCTGTCGGTTATATATTTAACGTCATTGTTTAATCTTTCGATTACACCCTCGTATACTTTATCGGGAAATCCCTCTTTCATTTACCCTCCTGCCTATCCCGTATTCCTCTCTGAGTGAGGGAGAAACTGTCTGCCATTTCCCTCCCTTTGGGTGTTTCAACTTCACTCTTTCTCGGTTTGGGTAATTGCGTTTGTCCTGTCTGCTGAGACATCATTAGGGCTTCCATCATCTCTGGTAATGTACCCTCAGCCTTCGCCACCTTGATAGCGATTAACCTTTTATACTCTTCTGTTCTTGTAATCGAGTCAACCGCTACTCTTGTAAGAATGTCCGTAGCTTCTGCCTCGGTCTTACCAAGCCCCATAATGCAACTCTTAGCATCAAGTAACTCTCTATCGAAGAATTGAAGGTTCAGCATATTCTCACGGTCTCTCTCAATTGGGTCGTCAGGTTTGAACTCTACAACACAGTCATAGTATCCATCGATATCTTTTTTTGTTACAGTGATATCTTTTCGAGTTCCATCATCACCTGTCGTCCCTCGAACAGTAACAGGGTACATATCGAGTTTATCAATCAACTTTAATACCATTGAAAGTGCAGTTGTGGTCGCTGCCTCACTGCCGTTGAATATCGTGCTGTAAGGCATTAAGGCGTTTGAATGAGTTAAATCCGTCTGTCTACCAGATGAACCGACAACCCCACCCTCGAATATAGGTGACATAATCTCGTTGATTTCAGCCTTGATATTGTAATAATGTTGAAAAGCCTCTTTGGGAGGCATGAAATTAGGAGGAGGAAGCCACTCCAGATTAGCGGGGATTATTGTACCCTTGTAAGAACCAAGATTTACCTTGGGTGGTTCTATTCCTGCACCTGAGATACCTTCAACACTGACTTCCTTCTCTTGGAATAGTAAAGGAGGGAAGACATGTCTGTGGATACCTGATTTTAAATCACTTCTAGTCTCCGCCTCATCTCTTAGTAAATCCTTTATATATCTGAACGCACTGACAGCCATATCTTCGGGTTTCGACTCAGGAGACATCGGACCCCATCCGGACAAAGAATGGATAAAGGGCACAACCCCCCAATAGTTCGTATCAGAAGGCATCTTCAGTTCTTCTTCATCAGCCTCAAAATACCGCATCTCATTCGACCAGTATTCCATATACTTCACAGGGTCTTTTTTTGGCGCAAAATCAGGGAAGTACTTTCTAACATTCGCAGCAGAGGTTTCATATGACATAATTACTTCAGGTGCCACACCGTCCACTTCTTGCCCATAAGGAAAGACAACCATCGGATTCGGAACGATTACCCTGCATGGGACCTCCCCGCCTGGATTCGGCATAACCTTATAATACGATTCGCCGAAACTGATAGTCGTCTTGGGATGTTGAGAGAACGGATTAACTGTCTGCCTCTTGAAGAACCGCACAAAGGAATTAAGCATTTCAGCGACTTTAGCTGCTGACTCGGCTCCAGCAGGCTTTCGAGGGTAGCGATACACTATAGGATTGGCAGTAACTAGAAATGAAGCGGGTCGTAAAACCATCCTTGCACCCGTTGACGGTTTGTATAATTCTCTATCCTCTTTTGCCAACTTATCGACAAATGACCCATCGAAGAACGTCTGGTCGTCTGCCTGCTCCTTTATCTTAGCCGCATATACCGTTTCCTTTAGATATATTTCCAGTTCTCTTATGTCTTTTACTTCTCTTTTCATTTAACTCACCTTATAATCGAAAGTTTGGAACTTACCGGAAGATACGGGCGCATAGCCTCTTACCTGTAAGAAGATAGCCCACATCATTACATACTCATCATGTGTCCCCGAACGAGCTTCACCCTCTTTCTTCTTCTTGGTCCTGATAAACGAATAGAACTCATCAATCGCTTCAGGGTTAGGCTCCCTGATATCCCTCAAGTGAATAGCTTGTGCTAAGTCAACTATCATGTCAGGGCGATTCGTGCTGTGTGTCCACCATCCCTGTTTCTGCCTCTGTTTGTCTGAGTAGTACCACTTAGTTACACCCATATCCTTTAATAATTCAACAAGATGCAATCCAGGTGCGTTACGTTCTACAGCGGTAAAGGCTTCGTTATACCTCTTATATAATTCAAAGATAATCCTTGCCTGTTCATCAAGTGGGACTTTCCCATGAAACTCGGCTACCTTCTCCCTAACAGCGGAATCTACAATCATAGCCGCTGCGGGGTCACTGGTGAAATCTCCCTCAGAAGGGTCGGCAACAAGGCAGTATCTTCTTCCTGGTACGGATTCACGGTAGATTTTAACCAACCCGTTCCATTCCTCTCTTAACGGACTGGAACATTCTTTTCTCATTTCGCTGAGTTGGTCAACCTCAAAGCGGCAAACAAGTTTAGGTGCGGAAAGTGCTTCATGTGGGGTCCGAGGGTATCTCCCCTCAAGTTCCCATTCGTCATATTCTTTCTTCTGCTCGTTATACCAGTCGCCCTCTCGCCCGGGCATAACATCGTAGGGCATAAACATAGGGCAGAAGTTGTTTTCACCCTTCCCTTTGGCTACCCATGCCTGACCATCACCTTTATGAGTGACCGCATTCCCGCTGACGGCTCCGTACCATATCTCTTTAAACTTGGTTTCAAGGTCATATTTATTAACAGCAGACAGGATAATCATTTGTCCGCTTCTATCGATCATGGGTTTAATTTCGGCATAATTCCTGCGAACAACGTCCTGCTGTTCCCATAAATCCCACTCATCATTGATAATCAGCGAAGCTCCGCCAAAACCGATACCTGCTGAAGCGATAGCTGCTAAAGCCCTGATTTTTGAATCTATGACGGGGAAGTTAATAAGGCTTTCCCTGTCGTGCCCCCTATCGGGGCGGAGGAAGCCAGGGAGATTAGAGTGCATAAAACGAATATAATCCAATGTCTCCCCCGCCTGTGATTCACCTTTTGACAGAAGGATGACATTCGCCCCATTATTGAAGAGAGCTTTCCATAAAGCATAACCGGCGGTAAGCCATGTCATACCTATTTGTCGAGCCTTGAGAATAATTACAAGCCTGTTATCTGCAAAGACCTGTAGAGCATCAATTAAATGGGGATACGCAGAAAAGGGGATATTCCCCAGTTCAGGGTCTCGTATCCTCCCGTAAGTCTCCAGGAAGTAGAGCGGGTACTTTCGACACATTATCCACTCCGTTGCCTCCCACTCTTTCCTTTCTATATTCGTCAAGCTGTCTGTCTGCTCTGTCGTTGAGTCTAGCGATAGTGTCTGCGTCAAATTTATGAGTTACCTCCGTTTTTTCTTTTAATTCATCAATTAACTGATAATATATCTTCAAGCTGCCGGGGCTTTTCGCCCTGCAACTGGTCAGTAATGCTTCATCAATCTCTCTTGCCCGTGATTTCAAATACTCAATCGAGTCATAAGGTGTTTCGGTGAAATGCTCTTTAACCTCAGCAAGCATCCTGTCAAGTTGCTCTGCATTAAGGTGTGTCTTCCTCATCAATTCCCTGCGAGTACATCTTCTGTCTTCCTCTAATACATGCCATCCGAGTACTGCTTCCCAGTTCTTACTTTTTGCCACTTTCTGCGCCTTTTAATTTACCTGAATTAATCATTTTATAAAATATAGTTTCACCTTTTTCAGAGCCGTATTCCCGTTTAAGCCCTGCAAGTATCTTTTTCCCACTATTCGTCAGGGGCATCGTACACCCCCATAATGTCTAATTTGGCCTGTTCTAATATGTAAATTGCTGTACCCTTATTGACTCGACTTGATAGATACCCCACAGAGCCATCAGTTTTTTCATAGCAGACTATGACGTTAAGGAGTTCTGTTTTCATCTCAATTAACCTACTGACAAGTTGGTTGAGATCATCTAAATCAAGAAGTTCATCCACAGTGACTTTACGCTTGGGGAGTTTATCTAATCGTTTAAGCATCTAATATCTCCTCCACCTTATCTATCAACTTCTCAACGAAATACTCCATGTACCGTTCCCATATTTCACGCATACAAAAAGGAGCTAGTTTTAATAGCTCCTGCTCAAACATAATCTCTATCTTCGCCCGTTGTATAGGGTCAAACAAGTTTTTCCACTTCACCTCCTGAAATGAGAAAGCCCCCCATCAAGGGGGGCTCCCGTCAAATCGGGTGGCCTCAAGCCACCAAATACAGGCAGTTACACTGGCAGTTACACCTGCTACAGAACGGGCATACCGAACTATGACATTTCTCACAAGTCATAGCAATACCAGGGCTAAACTCATAACCACAGTTCTCGCACCTTTGGACTACTGCCTCTAAAACTGCCGGCATTATTCCCACTTAACAGGCTGGTCATCCAGCTTGCATACAGCGAGAGTTTCAAGAACCCAAACCCTGTGGCCCTTATACTCACGAGCTAGTTTTTCAGCCTCCTCCTTTGCTTCGGGAAATGTCTTTTGCTCACGACTCATAAGATTCGTTCCGCCAACTACACAATACCAGAACTTTTCCATTCCACTCTTTAACCTTTCTTTACTTCTTTTTTTCCACATCTGGGACAATCTCTATATACCTTATCCCCCGTAATATAAGGCATCCATTTACTCCAGGCATGTCCTTTAATAAAACACGTCATTTTTAACATATAGTTCCGGTAGTAGTGGTTCCTGTCTCCACAAAGAAAGATGGGTAAGTATGAAAAGGATACCACGGACAATCGTCATGAACTGAGGGATAAGAGGGGTCTACAAAAGAGTCGGGAGGTATCTCCCTATTGGCACAACTTGTATACGGGCAGCTACTGCAATCAGGGCTACTGTAATTTGGTTTATAACAATCTGGTTTTTTCATATCTTATTCACCAATCCACCTCCAAAGTAAAACGCCGTAAGGAAATATGGAAGTGTTGCCGAAATAATGAGACATTAAATAAACTCCCCTTTTTGTGATAAAGGAGTCTTACAAATTGATTCCCAACTATTTCTACGCTCATGTGCCAGTACGGTTTTTCCATCTACTTCTATTATACCATATATAGGTTTTCCACCCACTGTGTCTATGAAACCTTGCCTTGAATAGCTTTAACATTTTCTTAAAACACCATTCTCTCCACTTCCCACAAGGAGTTGCAACCAGCCATACGGTGAAACCTTTTTCAGCTTGAGCCCATACACTTACGGTTAATTGCCCCCATTCTATTACAGGGTCTTCAAACATTTTCTTCCCTTTTATATTCCATAACCTTACGAACTAAACTCGCCATAGTTTGTCAAGGCTTAATCCATTCACTATTTGACCACACTTTTCCATAGCGTTCTTTCATCACAAACGCTAGCCATAGTTGTACGGGCGTTGTAAATTGGAGAGAATAACTATTAATGCCTACCATATCCGTCTGTCCCCTCTCATGTTTCTCCCTACTTAACTCCGAAAAGACAAACAAGGAGAACCGACTCAGTAAATCAAATAGCGGTAAATCCATCATATTCTGTAATTGGTCTTGGAGAGGGAGCCAAATCCAACTATAATGAGGAGTATCCAGCATCGCACCATCTCTTACCAATAAAAACGAATGGTTTTGCTTCCTGACATACCAATTCCCCCTCACAAGAGGTTTCTGGGACAATTGTATATCAGGGCAGTCAGACATATCTATATAAGTTTCCGATATATCCATTATACCAACCTCTCCATACTGTCTTCGTGGGCGTTGAGCATATCAGCTTGACAAGACACATAGCCACACATTGCCGCAGTACTTATTTTCTTGTTGACTTTGATTGTTGGCAGTCTGGGCAACTCCAACTCCTTTACAATACGGACACCCTGAGAGTCGAGATAGGAAAGGATTTCACTAAGGCATGTCTCCTGAGCCTCTAGGGCAGCCAACTCTACTTTCGGGCAACCTCCCCCGCCACAACCTGTTTCAATCAAATAGTTACCTATTAGGTCCTTTATCCCTTCTCTTATCTCTTCTTTCATTATTTCATCTTACCATACCGTCACCTATCTGTCAACCCCTCATGTGACATCCCCCAACTCTATATCACTCTCTACTTCATTTGACCTGTTATTGATATAATCGCAACCAGCAAGTTCCTGAATTGCAGACTCGTGCCTACTCATCAAGATAGAATACTACCCAGCCACGCTTGCGAAGATAACGCATCATTAACTGTTGAATAAACAATGCCATTCTACACCTCCTTTCAGTATATATTATTTGATACTTCTTCATAACATCATTGTACCACTTTGTCACCACTTATACAAACATGATTGGGGCACCTTCACTTCTACGTTCATCTTTCTTTGTGACACTACGTAGGGGTCATTTTAACTGCAAATGTTGGGTTTGGGTTAATCTATAGTAACTAAGAGCCAAGGATTCGGTTTAGGGCTTCGTATTAGAGGGTTTAACGATAAATACCTCACGTAGGCACGGATTAGCTTACATAATGATTATTGTGCGACACTCTAGTCGTGAGAATGTATGTTCGTATGTTCGTATGTCTGTCGGGAGAGCGTTGAATCTATCCGAGACTAACAACCCGGGGAACACATCAACACCCTGATAATATGCTCACATCTGCTCATGCCATGCGGTGTGATTGCTAACCAAGATGAGCGATTACTACCATATTAAAGCTGCAATCCAGATAATTGAAGCTACAGCAAGGCCTATAATGTAGCCTAGCAGGAATTCAAATAAGTTATTCATCCTAACCTCCCATGATAATAGCCACGACTATAACTGAGCGTTGAATCATTCCGAGTGTAAATCTGGTGGACCAGCTGAGAACAAAACGACAACGATTATATAATGTAGGGCACCTCCCCTCCCAGTTGACATTGTATACTCTATACCGGATTAGTAAGTAGCTGTGACTGGCTGGCACCCCTCATTGAATGAGTCAGTAAACGGCAATTGGGTACAGGTTATCAACCTAAGCAACGTCTGACCACATCCGCTGCGAGGCAAAGCCCTGGTACGAGTATTGTCAGGAACACAACTAGAAATAATAATGTCCACATCTGCTTATTATATCACACGAAGCCCTGACAAGCAAATCTAAGCCTGTTGGGATTTACCCTAGTACGATTATACCTTGTTTATTAAGAGAGGGTGGTAATATATTGCCATCTACGTCAAACATGCTGATTTATAAAGCATATGAAAGCATGAGAGAGTTAATAGCCCAATGTAACACATTGTACTATTGTAGATAGCATTGACAATGTAACACATTGGAGTATACTGAAGGGGAGATTAAACAGGAGGTTAGGAAAATGGAAAAAATCATGGAGCTACCCTGGACAGATGAGGGAGATGGAAATATCCCTTTCACAGCAGAGAGTATCGGTGGCGCTGGTGAGGATGATATAGAGGAAATAGTTGACCGTTTGAACGCAGCCGCCGACTATCTGGTAAAAACCTACAATCTCAACATTACTGAGGCTCGCAACCGTCTTTGGAATCAGGGTGATTTTTATCCCCGCTTGCTAATGGTAGAAGCCGAAACTCCCCATTAGGGGAGTCGCATGGTAAACCATGGCTGATGAGGTTCAGAGTAATAAGGGAGGAATAGAATGTATAAAATAATCAGGTTCTACAAGAGTGGACACAAGAAGACAATCAGGGTAGTATCGAGTTTGGAGATTGCACAGTTACACTGTAATGACCCACGAACCAGGAAGGAAGGTATCTGGTTAGACGGTTATACTAAAGTAGGTAAATAGCCTGAATAAACTAAGGAGTAGGCAAGATGGAAATAGTAATTGTAGAGCATCCAAGGGGTATTTACTATGCCATAGTCAAAGTATATAAAAATGGTCGTGTTATCGCTTATGTACATCGATTAAATAAAAGCCGAAACCAGCCACACCGGCTGGTCCCTGGATAAAGTCCAGGCTGAAGAGGTTAGAATTAAATAGGAGGTAAAGTACAATGGAAATAGTAATTGTAGAGCATCCAATGAGAGCTGACTATGCCATAGCCAAAGTATATAAAAATGGTCGTGTTTTCGCTGCTACTTACGCAAAGCCA
>SDBU01000797.1_pt1 | contig 45254 bp, 77 predicted proteins | sample 2277071 | NCBI WGS metagenome assembly SDBU01 (sample SAMN10397929, study PRJNA504765) | marine sediment metagenome | isolation source: marine sediment core GS08_GC12, 126 cmbsf | place: Arctic Ocean: Gakkel Ridge, Loki's castle | collected 2008
GGCGGTGGTTATGATTATCCAGATGAAACAGACAAGATAGATCGCATTGAACGCAAAGGAACTCTTTTGCTGCTTGTGGAAGAAAGTAAAGTTGAGTCTATGCTTGCCATAAATAATAAATTTAATGGTGTCGCACCATCTAAACCATTAGAAGAAATAAAATTACTTTATCCAAATGAAGATATAACACTTGATAATGACCTAAAAATTATATGGCCTAAAGCAGAGGTATTAAATAATGGCTGATTATCTAACACTCGCAGATATACTTGCAGAAATTAAAAAAGCAGTTAAAGCTGTAAAGGGTTCTAAGGACACGTTAATTAAGATGATGATAAACATGGTTTATCTTAATGAGATACTTCTTATTGATGATCTTTATCCTTTATACTGGCTGGTTAAGTTTGACGATAGTCTTGTGTCTAAAGCTCCTGCAATCATTACTGATATAACCGCTGCAACTCCTCCGGTAGTTACGGCTGAAGCACACGGCAGGGTTGCTGGTGATGTTGTTTCGCATCATAACGTAGTAGGCATGATCGAAGTTAATGACAGGTTCTTTCTTGTGGGTACTGTAGCTGCTAATACATACGAACTTCAAGATTTGGATGGAACTAACATAGTGGGTGCAGACTACACAGCATACACTTCTGGCGGCATTTCTCATCATAGAGGGGTAACACCCTCACTTTCTATCCAAAGCATCTTAAACGTGCAATGGCTTGACGAGAAGCCTATGGTTGTCATTACCCGTGAAGAACTGATGGAACGAAATGCTTTTTGGAATGACAGTACAGCAAGACCAACCAGATATATGCATACGAAACATTTTAATAATGCTGGTGCTGAAGTTAATAAGATGTTGTGGTTTCTTGGTGCTGATGCCGCATATAAACTTCAATATTGGTATTTATTAAGGCCAACAAAACTTACGGCAAATGCAGATGTTCCATTGCTCCCACCGCAGTTTCACCATGCAATTATAGCAGGAGTTATAACAAGGCTGATAGAAAACAACGTGCAGGTAGAGAATCAGATTATATGGCCGGGGATTTACACAGAACAGTTGGAAGGATTAAAAATTTTTAACAGAAAATACTATAAAGATAATGACGTAACATCAAGGCAAACACCGTTTCTAATATGATAAAACGACTTTTATCTACATTATTGGCCTTTTTTATTTTAGCAACCTTTGCCTATGCGGACATGAAGCCGTATGCCTTTCCGTTTATAGGCAGATGGCAACCGTCTGAAGACCCAGTTCTTATAGACGATTACGGTTTTCAGGATATAAGAAATTTACGCAAGGATGGCAAGCGGTTACGTGGTGTAGGCGGGCATACATTAGCCGTAGATAATATAATTGATTTAACCTATTATAATATTCAGAACGGATTTCATTTTTCTAAAGATCAGCCTTCTGAAAGCAATATTTTAGTTTATTCATTAGGTTCTGACGATACTATAAGCAAAGTTTATAAAAACACTATTGCCATTCCAGATGTAGGTGATTTTACCGCAACGGCCCTCCATACAGATTCTTCAGACCCAATAATAGGAAGATTCAGTAACGCCCCACAAGGTAATGTCCTTTACTGCGATAGCCAAAAATCAATGATTTGGGGTGGCAACGAATTAAGATGCAATGCCATCTATTTTTCTGATGATTCAGCTTCCAATGCAATATCCAATCCAAGAAATTATAGCGCAGAACTTTCCAATTTAAGTGCTGACTCCGACCAAATTGCTACCTTAAACACAACTTATAAGAACATTATTATTGGTTCTCCAAGACCATTGCAAGGCATTAAGTTATATGTAAAAACTGCTAATGACACAGTTTCAACCCTTACTGGCTGGTATTGGTCTGACGAATGGACAAGTCTTACTCTTACAGACAATACTGCTTCAGGTGGCATTACACTTGCTCGGACTGGCACGGTAACGTGGACATCGACAGTTGATACAGCCGAGAAAAAACTACTAAGCGGTCTTATTCAATATTGGTATCAGTTTCAGGTAAGTGCTGGTACTGCTGAAATATATTATACAACTCTTGATGCACCTTTTCAGGAAATAAAGAATATATGGGATGGTGAGGAAGTTGTTGTTGCAGCGTGTTGGGTATATGATGCAACCAACTATAAAGACTATACAGACGAAGTTAATGATGATGCAATCGATTCGGTAGCTGTATTAGATTCTCTCGGTACTACACATTCGTTTCTTGTTGGGTTTACCGAACCAATGCAAGGTATTCATATTTATTTTAGTGAAGGCGAGGGCAATACTAATGCTTCTGTTCTTACAGTTAACTATAATGACGGCGATTCATGGGAAGAACTAAGTGATTTAGATGACGGAACAGATGATGGAGGAGATAGTTTTTCAAAGTCCGGTATCGTCATATTTTCTGCGGTTGCGCCTGTTACTGAATTTGAGAAGTCAATATCATCTGAAGTTCCGCTTTTTTATTATCAGTTTAAGTTTGATGCAACATTAGATGCGTCAGTAGATATTTATTATGTAAGAGGCATACCTGCTACAAAATCTATTCCTGGTTATAAATTCCCAGGTATGTATCAGAGCAGGGCACTACTGTTTACTGAAGTTGACGGCATTAAAAACCGTATGCGTTATTCTGCCTATAATTCTCCTGATGTATGGAACGGTACTGATTCGGGATATTTATATTTTGGCGAGGAAACAGAACTAACTGCTGCCAGAGTAATTTATAATGTATTTAGAACTACAGGCTATGAGCAGTTAATAATAACTAAAGAGAACGAAACATACAGAGTACATGGTGACGGCCCTGAAAATTGGGAAAGCCAGCAGATGTCTGGAACAGTTGGGTGTGTTGCTCCATTATCGTTTGTTGTTTGTGATGTTTCTGATATTTCACAAGACACTAAACGTCATGTAGCTATATGGCAGTCTGATTCAGGTATGGTTATGTGTGATGGTGCAACAATCGTACCAATATCTGAAGATGTGAGATGTTATTGGGATGAAAACGACTCAAGATATATTCCTGCCGATAGACAGGATGACAGCGTAGGTTCGTATGACACTAATTTAAACTCATACAAACTTCTAATATCTTCTGGTGCAGGACAGACAACTCACAATATAGAACTCGAATACTCAATCAAGAACAAAGAATGGACTTCAATTTACAGAGAGGACGTAAACGGGGCAAATCCTTTTCAATGTATATTTCCTGTAAAAGATACAATCGGCAATAGATATACTTACGGATGTAATAATTCAGGATATATGTACCGCACAGAAAACAGCACAGCATGGGAAGGTGTTGTAATGGAGCAATATGTTCATACAAAAGACTTGCTTCTTGATGAAGAACAGCCGTTTTTCAGGCATACAACGATTAATTACATGAGACTTCTTTTTGAAACTAAAGAAGGAACTACTCTTAGTTATCTTATAGATGAAGATGATGACTACATATTGGATGAAGATGGAGATAGAATTGTATTAACTTATGGAGAAAATATAACCTTTGCCCATTATGGAGATCAGGCTTTAACTGTAACTGGTGTTGACAATCAAGTTGTACCTGAAAATATCGTATTAACTGACGGGCCGTTTGAAACACAGGATTGTTTACTTGGGCCGAGTTTAATACATAGTTTAAAAATATCGGGAGATTTTTCAACAGTAACAGACGGGTTGGAATTGATAGGATTGGGACTTATGTATGAACCAATGTACACGATAGAGGAATAAGTTATGCCTACATTTACTGACATCTTAATACAGCAGCAAACAAGAAAGGCACAGTTAGCTGGAAGGCCTGGTTTAACCAGAGAGCAAACAGGTGGAATTGTTTATGGTGGTGCTTTGTCTGCGTCTGAACGCCTTGCGAGGGCTAAAAAATCAAAACTTGAAGAAGAAGCGGCTGTAACTCAGAAAGAGCAGTTTGCCAAAACTCAAGAGTTCCAGAGAGAGCAATTATTAACACAGAAACAAGCTGAAGAAGCTCGACTTAAACAACAAAAATATGCAACACAAGAACAAATTAGAGCTGCTGAGGAAGCTAGAAGCGAAGCAAGAGAGTCCTCAGAAACTCAATTAGCTGGCATGGGCATCGGCGGTCTTGCTGGTTTAGCTTATGGTGCTTCTGTTGCTACTCCTTATATTGCTGCTACTGCTACTACTGCTGCTTCTGGAGGACTTATGGCTGCTGCGGCTGGCCCTGTTGGGATAGGAATATTTGCCGGAATGATAGTCGCATCAGCGGCTGCGGGGAGTAAATAATGGCTACATATACACAATTATTAATGCAAAAAAAGAGAGCAGCCACATTGGGTGGGATTCCAACAGAACGAACTGGCATATCTGGTGGTCGTGGTGGACAAACTATTGATTTAGGTGAAACTCGCAGGAGAGTAGAGACAACCCAACGTGAGGTATTAGGACAAAAACTTGAATCTGAAAGATTAACAGAACAAAAGCGTCTTGAGACAGAACGAACTGCCGCATTAGGCAGATACGAAGAACAAGAGCGTCTTGCAGAAGAAGAACGTCAGCGAAAGATAGCTGCAACAAAGACAGCAGAATTAGAGGCAAGACCTTATGGTGGTCACGCATGGTATGAACTGTCGTCAGAAGGTAAATGAAAATTACACGCTATACATACGAGGAATGCAAGGGCTGGTATTATCAATTACATAATGAAATATTTGACTACGATCCGATACACATACCATCTATTGTTTATGTCGGTTTTGAGGACAAGAACTACATTGGATTTATGTCAGGCTATTTACATAATGCAGTTACTTTTTATGTGCAGAAAACAGGAATACCCGAAAGACATAGAAACCATAAACTATCGAAAATATTACTTAATGAACTATGGGAACACTTAAGACAAGAAGGTTTTACAGCTTTATTAGCTCTTGTTCAAAATGTGAACACTCCAGCATTAATCATGGCACTCAAGACAGGGTGGCTTATTTACGGATATAGAGTAACAAGAGAAGGTGAACAATACGTGGAAATTTTAAAGGAGTTATAAAATGCCAAATCCTTATTATATTGCACCAAGAGGAAAACAACCACTTGAAACAGCACTTGATGTTGGTAGATTTGGAGCACAACTGTATGGACTTAAACAGACAGGGCAGGCTCTTACACAGCGAGAAGAACATTTCCAAACTGGATTACCAATAAGAGAACAGCAAGCTAAAACGGCACATTTACAAGCTAAAACAGCAGGAGTACGGGCAAGAACAGCCGGAACTTTAGCCGGAATAGCAGAAGCTGATCCTATGAATGTTGAGAACGAACTTCTTGGTCGTAATTTTGGTGAACGTTGGCCTGAGATTCAATTAGCGTTTGCAAAAAAACTTAAAATACCAATTAAGGATTTACAGGGGATTGCTCCTGACGTTTTTAAATATACTCAAACATTAGTTGATGATCCAAAAATTGACAATGCTAAAGGACACGCACTAATAACCCAAAATGCTTCTTGGATAGAAGATAAAATTTCAGAAGGTCTTACAAAGGCAACGGAGGATGAAACGGGCAAATGGAGGCCAGACCAGAAACAATTATTTGGACAGATTAAAACAGCTTTAGCGAAGGGTAAGAATGAGTTTATTGTCGGCTTGTTTTTTCCACAAGTACATCCGATAATCAAAAATAGACAAGCCTTAGCGGAGGCTACGATAGCTGGTAAGGTTGGCAAGCCACCAACATTATACAAAACAGAAAAAGGCTTCTTACCGGCAGATCGAGCAGTTGGATTGATGCCACCTTCAAAAGAAGCAACACCTACTACAGATATTCAAAAATTTAAGAGAAAAATGAGTATTGCTAATACACGAAAAGATTTGTCTACAGGTAAAGACGACCAAGAAATATTTAACTCTATATCACAATTATATAATACTGAAAACAAACGTAATGAAGTTGCTTATTGGAAAACTGGTGGAGTTTTTACAGATGAAGAAACTAAATTTGTAAAATTATCTAAAGAAGCTATTAAGGCTGGTTGGACTCCTACAAAGGTTCAGGAAGCTGCCAACACAAAAGGTATGACAACAGAAGCAGTTTTAAGGGAATTAGGACTTATTAAATGATTTCACCTGCCGAATACATGGGTACAGCAAAAACCGCTATGCCCTCTCCTGATGAATATATGGGGATTACACCTGTAGTTGAAAGACCGCCCATACAAAGACCATCAGATATTATAAAGCCAGCCATTCAAACAGCAAAGGGAATGTTATATGGAGAACTACCTGAAGGATTAGGATATTTACAGAAGCCAGCCGAAGCTACTGTTGATTATTTGGGACAGTTCTTTATGACCCCTGAAGAAGAACAGGCAATGCAAGCGAAACACCCTACTCTTATGGCTACTCGCTTTGCTGCTGCAAGTCTGTTACTTCCCGGCATTAGTGAGAAGTTTGCATCTCCTACCGAAATGGCTAAGTTTGTCAAAAAGTCACCACAAGAACAGAGAGTAGAAATAACGGGCTTAGCTGCTACCTATGCAGCATTTGGAGCAGCCACTAAGGGTGCTGCCGCACTAGCAAAAAAAGCCGCTGAAAGATATCCCTGGTTAGCTGAACCTATTGGGAAACTACTTAAAGATTCTACTTGGTATAGGAAGGCTACCATTAAACAACGTGGTTTAGCTGTTCAGTCTGTTGATGATATGCTTGGTGCAGGACTTAACGAAGCGCAGGTATTAAAGTCTTTAAAGAAAAGTGGTAATCTAAAAGATTTCCAGAAGTTTAAGACAGAAGCTATTAAAAGACGAGCAAAACCAGAACCTACAAAACCAATAGTAACACCTGAACAATACCTAAAGACTAAACCTATAGTAGAAAAGCCAATAGCAAAGCCTTTAGAGTTCATGGCTAAAGAATTTCCGCCTGAACCAAAAATAGCTAAAGTAACAGCAAAGCAAGTAAAAGCTTCTCACGCAATAGCAAGAGAAAAAGGCTGGCTGTCAGCACAGGGCAAAGTTAAACCTCAATACAGGCGACTTGCAAAGGCATTTACAGGCAAGACTTCAATACTCAGGATGACCAAGGTAGAAGCAGGTGAGTTTATATCTGCTCTTAAAAAAGTACCATTACCTGAATTTGTATCAGGCAAGGTTAAGGTTGCCTCTATACCATTAAGTAAGGACATAACGCCTAAAGACTTCTTTAAGCGTGAGTTTAAAGAACCATCTCTGATAAAGATTATAACTCCGTCAAACAGATATAGCTATACTTTAGGAGTTAATGACCTTATAGAGCCAAGCATTAAAGCTCGTACAGCTATGTTGAATGAAAGAAAAGACCAGTTTGATATGCTTGATAAGACAAGGACTCTAATAAACAAAGTCGGCAAAACTTCAATAATAGAAAAAAGAGTAAGTAGATTACAGAATAAGCCGACTAAAGCTGAAGTAAGATTATGGGAGAATCTTAATAAATACAAGACCGCTAAAGAAGCAGGATTAAAAGGTAAGGAAGCTGACATATTTACAGAGATGAGAAGCCTTACTGATGTTATGTTAAAGCGAACAAATGAAGTAAGGGCGCAGGCTAATCTTGAACCTATACCAAACATGAAGGCTTATATAACTCATATTTCAGATGTTTTCAGTAAGAAAGGATTAGCAGAGAAATATCCATTTCCTGAAGAAATTAGATATTGGTTAGACTTTATAAATCCAAAACATATCTATAATCCTACAGCTTTTAAGCGAATGGTTGAAGCAAGACCTGGATTATTAAAAGACCCGATTAAAGCTCTAAAAGCAATGGTATCTATGGACTTGAAGCAGATATATCTTGAACAGCCTAATATGCTGTTTAGAGAGCAGATGAAGGCTTTTAAGGGTATAATGCCAGCCTCTACAAGACAATGGGTGCAGGCGTACATGAACGAGGTTGTAAAGGGTATGCCGACCAAGCTCGATAACCTTACCAATGCCTCTCTTGATAAACTCGGCATTACCAAAATGATTGACGCTGCTTTAAAACCTTTTGGGCGAACCCTATCTCATAATCCCATTAAAGATATAACAGGACAAATATCAAGGGTCGTGCATGATGCTACTATATGGGGTAAGATTAGATTAGTTGTAAGAAATCATACACAGAAGTTCCTCACATTAGGACTGTATGATACTAAGGCATTTGCAAAAGCTATGCTCCCTGCGTCAAAAGAACTCAAAGCTACTATTAAGAAGAACGAGTTCTGGAAAATATCAAGTCAACAGTTTATGGAGCAACTACCAGAAGGTATGTTTGGTAAGTTGGAGAAAGTTGGATTTAAACCTTATGGTCATTCTCATATATCCAATGTAACATTCTCAATGAAAACAGCTTATTACGCAAGTAAAGAACTTGTTGATAATCCTAAATATAAAAAATTAGGTTGGACAGAAAAAGACGTGCAGAAAGAAATGGAATTTGGAGCTATGACAACTCAATATTGGTATAATCTCATGGGTATGCCAGAGATATACAGAAATGGACTTACAAGAGTCTTTGCTGTGCTTCAAAGCTGGTGGCAGAACTATGCAACTAATTACTGGCGTGAAATGCTATCAAGGGCAATTTATGGTAAAACAGGATGGGGCAAGCCTATTCCTGTTAAATGGCGACTCGGAGCATTAAGGCACATTATAACATCAATAGCTTTTATAGAGGGAACAAGAAGGGCATTTGGACTTGACTATAAGAGAATAGCTTTGCTTGGAACACTTCCTGCCTATTTAAGTCCCCCAGGACAGATCGTACTTGGATTGTATAACTATATATCTGCTACTGATGAACGTGGAAGAAAGAAGGCGATCAATCAGTTAAAATGGTCTTGGTCTGCATTTGTTCCTGGTAGCGGTGCATGGAGAGATTTTATTAAAGCTATGAGAGGAAAAATGACAGCTAAAGAACTATTTTTCTATAATGAACGTGAAAAGAAACGTAAAAGACTAAAGGGTTTCGGTAAGTTAAAAGGTTTAGGAGGACTATGATGAAGCGATTACTGGTAACATTATTATTAACCCTGCTCATGGCAACCGGAGCATGGGCTGGACAAAGAACTATAGGCAACACAGATGATGCAGTTGTCACAACCGGAGCAGGGTTTTTAAATAAGATTATCATTCATACAGACGCAACAAACGATGTAACGTTTAATATATACGACCATACTACTGCCGCATCAGGGAACAAGCTATTTTCTACGTGGACAGTAACAACCAGCTCAGAGGAAAGGTTTTCTGTGCTTACTTTTGATGATGAAGAATGTTTGTATGTTAATGGTATATATGTTACTGTTAGCACCCAGGGCACTGTTACGTATGATGTCTTTTTTAGCTCTAAGTGAGGTTATAATGAAAAGACTATTTATAGCATTGTTATTAACACTATTCTTAGCAACGGTAGCATGGGCTTCGGCTGGTAGAAGTGTAGGCAATACAGCAGATGCAGCGATTACGATTGGAACCGGATACCTGAATAAAATCATTGTCCATGCAGACGGTAAATTGATTTGTACGTTTGCTGCCTATGACCACCCGACTGCTGCTTCGGGAAACAAAATATTCTCAACTTGGACAGTATCTACCCTTGGGACACAACAGGTTTTTGTACTTACCTTCGATGATGAGGAGTGTTTATACTTTAATGGTATATACATTGATATTACTACAACCGATGATATTACTTATGATGTTTATTTTAGTTCTAAATAAAGGATAATACCATGTCAGAGATAGCAGAAGTTTTAAAAGCAGTAACGAAGATGCAGACGTCAATGGCTACCAGTTTTGGGAATGTGCATAAAAAGATTGATGAAAAGTTTGATGAATGTGATGATAGGCTTATTATTTTAGAAAAATCCAAAGTCGCAAATGACGCTGTTGCTAATGTCAAAGAAAAGATGTCTAATTTTTGGCTGGTGGCAATACGATCTATTATGGTTGCCAGCGCCCTAGCTTTGGGGGCGATAGCTTATCGTGCTATTTTCCCGTTATGAAGTATTATTTCTCAGATACATCCGAAATAAATCTTATTTCCTGCTATTTCGACCTGCAAGTAGTTGCGAAAAAAGCATTGGCTATGGATATTATGGATATTGCCTGTATTTGGGGACATAGAGGAGAAGAAGATCAGAACGAGGCATATAAAGACGGTAATTCACCTTTTGAATGGCCTAACAGTATGCACAATAAAATACCTTCTAATGCTATGGACTTAGCACCTATTATTGATGGCAAAATCCCCTGGAAAGAAGATGACCCTAATTATTGGATGTGGTATCAGCTATCCGGTATGATATTAGTAATTGCAAAGAAATGGAATGTTGAACTTGAGTGGGGTAAAGATTTTGAAATTGGGAAAGGTGATTTAGGACATTATCAAAGAATTATAATATGAATGAATTTAAAACAAAATTACAAGTAGAATCAACCGGAAAGTTTTGGAAGTTATTATCACCGCTGATATTTGAAAGCGATGAATTTGGCGAAATAATAGTACCAAAAGATTTCTTAACTAATTTTGCTTCAGTCCCACGTATTCCAATTATATATGCTTTATTCGGCAACACATCTCATAGTTCAGCAACTTTACATGACTTTTTATATTCTAAGCATACTAATTTTGCCAGAGAAACAGCAGATAGGCTTTTTATTGATGCTATGAAATCAAGAAAGCAGTCTAAGTGGCGGAGGTATCCTATGTGGTTTGCAGTTAGAGCTTTGGGAAAATGGTATTATAAAGGATAATTTTGAAATTATTAACAATCAGCATAGTCTTACTTCTGCTTTGCGGATGCACAATTAAAACCACCATCACGCTTCCAGATAAGACGATATACGAGGTTAAATCTAAATCTGATGCTATGGTATGCTATAAAGATAAAGACGTTGAAATCACCGTTGACAATAGAGGTAATCTTTCAGGTTGGGAGCTTATATTTCCGGCAGCATTTAATAAGTCCAGCGATATAACCTATGAAACAGGTAATGATTAATTACGGAGTACATTCACTCCATGAATATCTGTCTGAAGCACGAACAATTGGCTTATTTTTATCTTCCTCCCAATAATATGCAAAACTAATAGCTTTCCGCTTTGAATCCCATATATTAACACTTTTTCTTCCATACGGCAGCATTAGACAGTATTTTTCTCCATCACTAGAGCAAAGTAGCTTATATCCTTCTGGCAATGGTCGTAATTCTGTTTTTCCACAAGCAAAAAACATTACAATCAATATCAACATAATCAAAAATATATACTTTCTCATTTCATATCTCCTTTTTACCACGGATAGGGGTTGCCTAATATAACATAATGCCAGTACATCTCAACAAAGCTACCTACAAGAAAAATAGATATTAATATTATTTTAAGCCAACGGTGTTTTATATAAATTTCTGTTCCGTTATCTGGCTTCATTCCAAACACCCCGTCCAATACATCATTAACCAAATATAAAGTAGCATAATTATGACCGTTGGCATTTCCCAAGCCTCAGAGCCAGGTGCATTAATACGTTTTCTGAAATTTCTAATGCGTTCTATGATTTTTTTTAGCTTATTGCGGATTAGGTTCATCACCTTATTCACAGACCTTTAGTTTAAGCCAAATCTCCACTGCCTGCTCTCTTGTGTCGTATCGTTGAGTTATATATTCCTCTTTATACCAACCCATCCAATATCCAGCATCAGTAGATGTTTTTTCAATCCAACGATACTTGTACTCCCACCAACTACGTTTAATTGCATATCCACCATTGCAAAACCTATCCAAATGCCAACTTTGTTCTTCATCATATCCCAGCAACCATTGGGCGACTGTGGATGGATAACAATATTCTTCATCCCCAGAACTAAACGCATGACCATCTGCCCATTTTGGCGTCTCGCCTGCTACAAGATGCCCAGTACCCACAAAAGCCGGAATTAAAAACAAACCGATTAATATTATTAGTGTCTTTTTCATTTTACTCCTCCCAATTCTTTACAAAAATCGTCTGCAAATTCTTGTGCGCTACCGTAATAAGTAAAGTCTTTTCCCGTAATAGTAACAAACGGTTCTGCATCATGCGCTGTCCGCAAAAATACCCCAAGCGTAATTCCTGCCACAATACACGCAAGAGCCAGAAGTGCTATTAATGCTGTTTTAGTATTATCAGTCATAATTCCACCTGTTTAACGCTATCTATTACATCTTTAACAGTTATCATCTTTTCAGCAGTTTCGTCATCAATGTCAATATTGAACTTTTGTTTTATCATCATTGTAATTTCAACGAAGTTAAGCGAATCAGCACCAAGGTCGTTTATAAGTTCTGCTTCCGGCACAACCTCATTTATATCGGCAAGCAGGATTTTCGCGAGCATCCTTTTTATTTCACCTTCGTTGCTCATAACTTATCTAACCGTTCTAATATATGGTACATATATTCCTGCCTGACTATCTCAAGTTTTTCTTCCATTTTAATATTTTTCTTTCTTAACTCAACCTTTTCTTTTTTAAGTCTGCGTATAGTTCTTAGATGTTTGTTAATCGTTGTTATTTCTGCCTGTTCATATTTGGTTATAATAAAGTCAAAGCCATAAAATGTTATAGGTACAAAGATTATAAGAACAATAAATACAAATACCATCGCGCCCTTAGATTTTGATATGTCTTTTTTCATTTTATCGTTATCCCATGCCTTTTTGAATGACACCTAATACACAGTGTTACCATGTTCTCTTTAGTATCGCTTCCGCCTTGTGACAAGAATACTATATGGTGTGGTGGTGCTTCTGTGTATCTTCCGCAGTCCTGACAAATCCAGTTATCCCTCATTAAAACTTCGAGTTGTAACTTCTTTAATTTATAGCGTGATAGACGTTTAGCTTTTTTCAAATTCTGCACGCTTCCATGTCAGTATTGACCGATAGCTTTCAATAGCCAAACTTATATTTGCGATACTCTTAGAACACGCCCTCATAACGCCCTCAGATACGTCTAATTTGAACTTTAAGTCAGCGACCATAGGGTTGCCCTTAGTTAAATCTTTTATCAATGTAATGCTTTGACCATCGAGTTTAAGTTGCAGCATTTCCTTTGCTAATTCTTTACTATAGTTTCTTTCGTTCTCTGCTCTTTCTTTTGTAAGTGTAATAAATTCCTCTGTCTTTTCTTCAAGAAGCAGATTCTTCTTCTCCATGCCTTTTATGTAGCTTTCAATGTTTTGGTATGACATAAGTCCTCCTTATACATCTCTTTCATAGCTATCTAACGGTATTTCCTCATCAGGAAACGGTGATTCACCATCAGGTGCATCCTTGAATGTGTCTATCGGCTCTGGTGGTAGTCTTCTCATCGCCATTACGGTAAATTCTTCAGCTGTTTCTTCGATTGTATCTATATAGTCGACAGGAAATTTACCTCTTAAATACGACACAAAAGCTTCCTTTAGAAAACCATACTTGCATTGTCCAAATACGGTGTCATCTCTGCTCGGTGCTGGCGGGAATTGCCGATGCATTGACGTGTCTTGCGGTGTATCTAACTGTGGCTCAGATGACTCCTGCGATACCTTGAGTTCGTCAATGGTGCGATTAGTGTATTCACCATCTTGTTTGGTGGTGTACTTCATATAGCCTATCTTCATGCCCTCAATCGGGTCTGGTTTCTTACCACCTGAGAAGTATGTAAAACGCTTATCCTTAACACCATCAAGATAAAAACTCCACATTCTCCATACACCATATTCACCTTCTCCATCTTTGATATGGTAAACTTTGCCTATTGTTTGTCCGTATAATTCCATATTAGTCCTCCTTTATTTCATCTCTTTCGTATAAAAGAATCATAGTACCCTTACAAGTACCTATATCGTAACCCCTATGCGAAACATGTTCTGGTTTAGCCATCTGTTCTTCAACATCAGCTAAATCAAACTTCTTACATACCGGACAATACCATGCTTTAGGTTTCATTAGTCCTCCTTTATTCTGCGCTTAAAATAAAAATCAGTCCCAAACATAGGAATTGTTTGAATTGCTACAAGCTCCCATCCTTCTATGCCTAATTCGTTTAATTTTTTTCTTGTCATTTCTCGAATAATTAAATATTCAAACGTCATCTACCTGATTTCCTCCGTATAATAGGGTGTTTTAACATATATAGGTTAACCATAGCCTTAAAAACAGCTAAATCACTTTCGTGTCGCTTAGAAGTGTCCTTAAATTGATATTCACCCGTAGCTTTATCAAGTCTTAAAATACCGCTTCCTTCCGCTTCTGGAACACAGCTTCTATATGCAGCGATTTGTGCGCCCATTTCACCTAAATAAATAGCTTTAGATGTCTTGAAATCTATGACATATATTTTACTTTTACCATTTAACCTACAGGTTATATCAAGAGTACCCGCCCATCCTTCATCTTCTGCGTACACGGTAAGCTCACAATCTATCATTTCGAGCTCGTAATCCTTCTCGAATTTTAGGAACGCATCCATAGCATTATTAAACTCTGTTACCATGTCCTCTGAGAAGCTATACGGCGACCAAGGCGCTTTGCCTATAGTCAGGTATGCCTGAATAGCCGAATGCACCGCAGACCCCACCTCACGTGCTTCCTTTGATACTTCCTTGTATTTATAGCGGGCTATGTCAATAAGCTCTTTCGTAGTTTCAACCTCGACCTTTCCAAACATAAAATCTATAACACATTCGGCAGCCAGATTTGCTGACCATTGAACAAGGGCAGGTTTGGAAGTACAATCGGCGATAATAGTAGTAATTGAAGGAAGTTCAAGCCCGTTATATGGATATTTGCTCATGTGTTATCCTTAATCATCAAAAATTATACCTCGCTTGTCGCATAACATATTAACAACCGCTACCAAATTATTATATTCTTCTATTAATACTTGAAAGTTATCTCGTGTTAAATCTGGTATAGTTTTCAAGTCATAGCCATCAAGTTCTTTTACTGTATCTGAGAAGTCCCAATCACTAAGTCTTTTTGGCTTATGCATTATGCTTCCTCCTTGAGCAACGCATCATATTCGCCATCAGCCTTGTATTGTTGAAAGTAATGTTCAGCCTCACTTATCAACTGTAAACCATAAGGGCCTTCAACGCTCCACAACCCAAGCCTACACTTAATTACGCACCTGTCACCACGCCTTTTATAGATTGCGCATTTCTCTAACTCTGTTTTCGTTATCATGCTTCATTCCTTTCCACCGGCGCATCATGTAATAGTCTATGCGCTATATCATCGTCTATCATTGTGATTTCTTCTCCCGTGCAGGTATCATCAAATGTGCCTATATCAAGCTCTCGCTTTAGTATAAGTGCTACCTTTACACTTGGTAATACTGTTTGCTGTAGTGGTTTGTTGGGTATGATCCTGCCTTCGCCTGTTGCGTACATATCTCTTATAGCCTGTTCTTTTAGGTCTTGTGTTGGTGACATGGCTATTCCTCCTTATTAGCTTTTTGCTTTTTGGTATATTCTTTACTTGGTTTCCATATACCACAATTACCACCAGTTATATAAAATCGGTGCTCACATCCTTTCCATTTTGCACAAGACCAGCAACATCCTTCGCTCATATTTTTATCTCCATTCTGTAAGTTTAATACAAACAAAATTCCATTGCTTGTCTGGATTTTTTAACCGTGTATTATAAATTAATATTGGATCAAGACTATTTATTTTATCTAATATAAAAAGATTTTTTTTGTCAGGGATATCACATATTTTTTTAAGAATATGCTTTGGTACGTCTCCTTGGGATTCCTTGAGCGGGTACATCTCCCAGTCGAGACAAGAATATTTATCGTCATCCACCCTACCACCATCTGAATATATTATTTCAATATTGTTTTCATCGCAAATAATTAACAAGGCATTAACTTTTAAAATGTTTGCCTTTGTTTCCATTCCAGCTTCAGCATATAATAGAGCTCGCGAAATAACCTTATTCGCTTTTATAGAAATTTCGTGAGGTATTGGTATTACTTGCATAATCATTCCTCCTCCTCATAAGATTCATCTTCTATAATATCGTCTTCGTCATAATCATCAGGGAAATAGTCAGTCGGCTCGATATGGTCTTGCGTTTGTTTATACTTTCCTATGATGCTCATGGCTCTTCTTTCATTTGCTTCCGATACACTACGTAATGTTATTCTGTACGATTTTACATAACGTGTAATTGTTATAGGGCTACACTTAAGACGACGAGCCATTTGCATCAACGACAATTTCTCGCTAGTATACATTTGTTCAAGCATTTCTTTAGAGTAGTTCTTCATGCTTGATTCCAGATTACTGTTCCATTCATACATTTGCGGCATATATAAATTGCGAAGCTTGTACAATCGTGAGGCCAGAGTCCGCTTTCTTCGATTGGTCGCTGAAGGCAAATATGAACCGCCTTGCGATCATTTTCAGACATTCCTTCGTGTGCTACAAATCCAATCCGAGCAAGTTTTTTACATTTATTACATTTCGTTGTTTCAGGAAATTCAGCTTGCCATGTTTTTGTCAATCCTTCTTTTCCTATTGTTACTTCCATTTTCCCCCCTCTATGGTTTATTCTTTTGCTGTTCTTCAAATTCGTTATAATGACCCTCGCAAAATGCTAACATTGCCACACCTAAACTGCGTATATTTTCAGCACCATAAAGCTCTACGCTTTGGGCTGGCTCAAATCCATAGTTTTCTGCGGATATAGATGGAGATACAAGAGTAAGCCGTATTCCATCTTTGTTTAATGTTATGCCATGAGAATAAGATGTCTGTTCAATTCTTGCCATTGCGTGTTTTAAATCTATTAATAATGGTTTCATATCCCCCTCCTGTCTTGTGTTTGCGTTAGATTCATTTTGATTTTATTTATACCTATCACACTCGAAAAACTAAAGTCAAGAACTTTCTTGAACTAATTTCACTTTTCTTATATATTTTTATTTTCAGAATTAACTTGACTTTTGAAATTATTTCATCTATAAGTATAAACTATGAAAACTAAAACGGTGAAAACCTATATAAAGCAACTTGTTAAGAAATTTGGCTCAAAAGAAGAAACCGCACAAAAACTTGGAGTATCATTGAGATATATTTACATGCTCGGAAAAGGTGAGAAAGTTCCAAGCGACCACTTACGCAAATTAATTAAGACGCTATTAAAATAAAAGCCATGTGCAAGTATAGGATAAAATCATAGGAGGCATTATGGATGAAGCATTAGCGTATAAATGGACAGCACAAGCATTAAAGCCTATCAAAGGTAGAATTTTGGCAGGACACAAATATCAACAAATATCTGATACTATTGCATCTGCGATACTGGAAGCATATAAACTTGGATGCACCCAACAAGCAGCTATGAAGATAGCAAAACATAAATGTCAGAAATGTGGCCATGAATGGGAAGGTAGGCCAGGCCCGACTAAATGCCCGAAATGTAACCACTTATATATTACATGGCTGAATTATAAAGATTTTATTAAGAAATAAGCCGTAGGAGGTAGGGGATGAAACAAAAGATTAGGCAGCTACATTGTGGGGCGTGTATGACAAATTTCGATAGTATAAAGAAATTAACAGACCATATTGATAATTGTCCAGCAGCAATAAGTTTGCTTCCACTCATATATCAGTTACGTTGGGGTAATGACAAGATTGGGCATCCGCTATCTCATTTCATTTATTGTGTTCATAAGAACGCACACCTAATAAAACGATATGCTTATTCGATAGCGGATGAAATGGATAATTTGCACAGAGCAGAAATTCATGCTGAATTATGCGAGAAATTAGATATAGGCTATAATAAATTTAGACCATTTGAAAGCTCAGAAATCAAAAAAATACCAAGTCGAAAAGAAGCACAGAAAATTCTATGGGAAGAGCTGGCTTATTATGCTAACCGACATTATGTAAAAATAAAGAAATAAGCCGTAGGAGGTAGGGGATGAATAAGAAATTTGAATGCCCTTATGGAGTAAAGCCGAATCAATGTAATTGTGATGAACTAAATTGTGAAATATGCGATGATCTTGTTCCTTGTGATTACGGTGCTCCAAAGAAAGAAAGCAAATGAAAATAGAATGGACTGATAAAAAACCAGAATTTGATGGCAAATATTTATATAGATTTGATAAAAACTCACCGGTATTATTATTGGAATTATATACAGAATATGATGCGCCTGATTGTCCACTAATGGTGTTGAAATATGATTATGAGGTTGCTGATTTACAAGGACAATGGTCTAATACAATAGAATAACCGCAAACCCTAAAGCACCCAATAGCGGAGGCGGAGTTTTGTGTGATATTGGAGGGGGAATGATGCCAATCCTGGTTGGCAACAAAGGAGATAGCTCTATGCTTGAACAAATTAAAAATGACATAAAAAAACGAATGAAAGGTTATACAGACTCAAGACAACCGACTTCTGACGAAGTTACAATCGCTTGGCTTATTGATGAAATAGATCGTCTTAAAGATATTACGAAGCCCAGCGCATATTAAAGGGGACAGCAAGGACTTTATTGACGATTCCCCAAATGACAAAAGCCGACACCATAAGAAATAAGCCGTATGGAGGTAGAGGATGATACCGTTCCCAAACAAGAAATATCAGATAATATATGCAGATCCACCTTGGGAAGGAACAACAGGAAATTCTGCAATAGCATTAAAAAGCCGCATAGTTAATAAAAAAAGTTTTCATTATCCGGCGATAAAAACTGTTGGAATTTCTAAATTAAGAACAAGAGATATAAGCGACATAAATTGTCTTTTGTTTTTATGGGTTCGTTCTCCAATGCTGGAAGATGGAATAAAAGTTGGGAAATCTTGGGGGTTTAAATATATAACCGTAGGATTTGTTTGGGATAAACAAAGAGTAAACCCTGGAAGTTATACTATGTCTCAATGCGAAATATGCTTATTGTTCAAAAAAGGTAAGATCCCCCAACCAAGAGGAATAAGAAATATTAAACAATTTTTATCTGAACTTCGTAGAAAGCATAGCCAAAAACCCGATACAATAAGAAATAGAATAGCAGAGATGTTTCCTGCCCAAAACAAAATAGAGCTTTTTGCAAGACAAAAAACTGAAGGATGGGATGTGTGGGGGAATGAAGCATAAACCCTAAAGCACCCAATAGTGATGGACGCAAATAATAATCATTGACACTACAAAACAGACTTGTTGTGTATGTATTGAGGATTAAATCTTATGAGATGGTACGGTCTCGAAAACAACTACTTTAAAATTAAATCAGGGCTTATAGAGGTTATATCTCTACGATATAACCAGAGGCGTACCCCTCGTTCTATAAGTCCTGATTTGCGTTTAAGGAGCGAAAGTGATGGTTTATAGATATGAGTAAGCTCCCTGCGTTTCAGTTTTATCCGGCAGATTGGTTGAACGATATAAAACTTCAATCTTGTTCACTTGCCGCACAAGGACTTTTAATTAATATGATGTGTTTAATGCACCAGTCTGAAAAATATGGCTATTTACTCGTAAACGGCGCCAATCCACCCCTGAAAGTACTCCTAAAGTTACTCCGATTTGCCCCCGATAAGCCCCAGAAACGGTTCCAAAAATGGTTAAAAGAATTGACCGATTATGGAGTGTTGCAAGTAACAGATGGCGGTGTGTATTATTGCAAAAGAATGGTTAAAGATCAGGACATTAGAGATAAAAGGAAAGCCGCTGGAAAGTTAGGCGGTAATCCTAATTTGGTTAAGCAAGAGGTTAACCAAAGCCCTAACCAAAAATCAACCCCTTCTTCTTCATCTTCTTTTTCTTTAAAGAAAACTAATAAAAGAAAAATACTTATTCCAGATAATTATAAACTTACAGAAAAACATATTAAATATGCTAACGATAAAAAGATAACGGATGGTGTTGAAGATATATTTGAAGGTTTTTGTATTCATCACAGAAAAGTAGGAAATAAATATACATCTTGGTATGCGGCATGGCAAACATGGGTTCGTAATAAAATAAAGTGGGATAAGGAAAAACAAGATAATTTAAATCAAGAAGGACCAGAGAATTTTCAACCATCACTTAAGGATCAACTATCTTGAATAATTTAAAAGTTCCACCACAAAACATAGAATTTGAACAGTCAATACTTGCCGGGTGTTTGATATTTCCTGAGACATTGGACGACACAATAGACAATTTAGTCCCCGGGGACTTTTACAGGACTTCCCACCAGAAAATATATCAAGCCATTATTGATTTAAAGATTAAAAAAGATCCAGTTGATCTATTAACCGTATCTGAAAAGTTAAGGGCTTCAGGATCGCTTGAAGAGGTTGGTGGGGCTACTTTTTTGGCGACCATGGTAAGCGAAATCCCCGTTCCGGTCAGCACAGAACACACAATCCAGAAAATAAGAGAATGCGCGGTTTTAAGAAAGACGATCGAGCTTTGCAATAATACTATGAACAGTTGTTTTGATTTGGTTGAAGAACCTGAAAAAGTTATAGATCGGTTTCAGACAGACGCTTTAAAAATAGATATAAAAGTTAAGGCCGATAGCTATGTGAGCCTGAAACAGCTTGTATTAGAGGGCGAGGAACGACACGAAGCTATTTATGAAAGCAAATCAGACATAACCGGAGTGCCTTCAGGATTTACAGATATTGATGCCGTTACCTGTGGGTTTCAAAACGGAGATCTGATTATTGTAGCTGCCAGACCTTCGCAGGGCAAGAGCGCCTTAATGAGAAATATGAGTATCAACATGGCAAAGAAAGGCTTTTGTAACTTGGTAATATCTTTAGAAATGTCAAAAGAACAGCTTTATGATACAATGATTTCAAGCGAAAGCGGAATAAATTCAATTAAGTTCAGGAACGGGCATTTTTCGAGAGACGACTGGGAGAGAAAAGCGGCTGCTGCAAGCGAAATATATGAATTAAACAGCTTTTTAATAGACAGGGATTGCTTTAAATTATTAGATATTTGCAGCATAGCCAGACGGTTAAAAAAGAAAGAAAACATCAAGGCCGTTCTCATAGATTATTTACAACTGATCGAGGGAGACCAGACCAAGAAAAAGAACTATGAGGTCGGTGAAATATCCAGGCGGTTGAAAATCCTTGCAAAAGAGCTTGAACTGCCGGTGATTTTATTAAGCCAGTTAAACAGGAAGTGCGAAGAGCGAACCGATAAAAGACCGTTATTTTCAGACCTCAGGGATTCAGGAAGCCTTGAACAAGACGCTGACGTTATTATGTTTTTATACAGGCATGAGGAATATCTTAGAAAGAAATACCACGAAGACAGATCCAAGACAGATGAAATGCTAAAATGGGAAGGCCGGGCGGAGGTTAATATTTCAAAGCAACGGATGGGCCCCACCCGGCGTATAAATTTAACCTGGTTGAAAAAGACTGTAACCTTTAAGGATGCTGAAGAGCACAGGTGATGGCATGAAAGAAGGCGATAAGATAAGAGTATTAACATATTATATGGGTCATAGAACTGGTGCTAAAGATTTTGTTGTTGAAAAATTCAGGCATTGCCTTGGTGTTTTTGAAGGTGGGGATGAAAGAACTGCTGGGAATTTTACGCCGTTGTGTGAACTATACGAACCTGGGCCAGAAAGCGAAGAAAGATATATTCCTAATTACGGAAACTACCATACAAAGATGGTTCAATCATGGATGGATTTGGCTTAAAATAAAATTAAATAGCTAAGATGTTGAAGGTATAGAACATCACAACTAAAGCTATGGGGATAATATGCCAGCATTAAACTTTAGAAAAGAGTTTGCTGATAAAGTTGAGTCAGGTGAAAAACGACAATCAATTAGAGCTTTACGTAAAGATGGACGCAATCCACGCCCAGGACAAACATTATATTTATATACAGGCCAGAGGACTAAACATTGCAGAAAACTCGGCGAAGCTATTTGTAAAAGTGTCGAGTCGGTAGGTATAGAGGAAGGTGGCGATATTTATTCCGCAGGAATTGGAAACGATAATGATTATTCTGTTGATTTTGCAAAAAAGGATGGCTTTGATACTTTTCAGGATTTTATGGACTTCTTTCGCAAAAAACATGGATTGCCTTTCTATGGGCTGTTAATTAAGTGGTAGGGCTTCCTTACATAGCGATATTAGCAACGAACTCATATTAAGGCATAGGTAGGTATGAAAGAATACGCAATTAAGCCTGTGGCAAAGCCGAGAATGACTAGAAGCGATAAGTGGAAAAAGCGCCCTTGCGTGATGAGGTATCGTAACTTTTGCGATCAGGTTCGTTTTGCTGGTATTACTTTGCCGGATTTTGGTTATCATGTTATATTTGTGTTACCCATGCCGAAATCCTGGTCGGAGAAAAAGAAGAAAGCTATGGACGGTCAACGACATCAGCAAGTGCCGGATAAGGATAACTTGGAAAAAGGATTATTGGATTGCTTATTTAAAGACGATTCACACATTTGGGACGGTAGGGTAAGTAAGATTTGGGGGAGAGAGGGACAGATAATTATAAAATAAACATAAACCATAAAGGAGGGCAACATGGCTTATTGGGATTCCGATAAACAAAAAACTATACACATACCGCCAAGACAATCTGAACACTATCCTGGTTGGGGTGTAATTGACTGTGGTTGTTGTGGTGGTCTTGAATGGGGTGGCTTAGAACCAAGAGAATGTGGATATTGTAATGGCGGGGGTGTTTATTATAAGCATAGAAAATCAGGTGTTTGCGCTGAATATCCTGGTGGGCGTTTTGTTTGTAATTAAATAATAACAGCAAAGGAGGGCAACATGATAACACCGCAAGAAGTACCGCAAGAGCGCATAAGGCAGATGCTGGTTGCTCACGAATTAGCCGGTATCAACGATGCTCATCTTATTGCAAGGGCGTGTAACGTGCCGGAACAGGTCGTTTATGACCTAAAAGACCTAAAGGAGCGTACTACATACCGCAGGTATCATAGAGGCTATTTCCCCAGGTATAAAAGAGGCCGCTTAAAGCCTATTGGCCCTGATATATGTGAGTGTTGTGGTATTAAGTCCATAGATAAAGAAGCAGGGCTGAAGAAGCTATGTCATACCTGTTTTGAAGGCAATAGTAGCTGTGTCGGTGATGATGTATATAGTAGCGGTGGTCATTAATGCACGTTATAGATTGGTTTTTTATTTGGAGATTTAAATGTTTCAAACCATAATGTCCTTTTTAGGTTACACAAAAATAACAACAGAAGTTGTACAATTAAGCATGGCTCAGGAATCTTTTTTAGAGAAAATATTAGAGCTGGAGAGTAAACCAAAAGGGAAGGTTATTATTGCGAATTATCTTCGTGGACAGAAAGCTCTCACAGCATTTTTAAGGTCTGGCCGGATTATTTCTGGTTGATATTGCCTAACCGTACAGAGATACGTCCCTTTGCGTTTAAATCTTAGCTTATGGCTTCTATCCTTTGCAGGATTATACATAGCCAATGCAAAGCCATCCTTATAATTATTACGGCAATAGAACTGTGCTTCGTATTGTGTCTTTTCTATACTCTCTACGGAGCAGTATATCAGCCCGAAGCTCATAATAGCGCACAAGATAAACCAATACCGAAGCTCTTGCATAATATCTTGCCACATAACTACCTCCCTGTAAATTCTGCTAATAGTTCTGTCTCTGTAAGTTTCACGCACTCATTACATAGACACACGGTAATATACTCTATTGTAACCTTATGTACGGCCTCACGGGTGCAACTATTAACGAAGCAGGGAAAGGTTACAGGTGGTGCTGCCAGCCATTGTATCGGTCTTATTTGCATGAGTCCTCCTTATTATAATTTATTGAACGCTTATCACACTGCTGTTCTTCATCCCAACACTTTTCGCAACTTGCCACAATTACCTCCTTGACATTAGCTTATTATAATGTAAGTATATGTTAGCTCTTTGATAATTAGTTGCTTTTAATATGTTCAGGATGATGTTTTCGCAACCATGTGATTAATTCTGCTATCCCAGGGGTTTTTCCTATCATTGTTCCATAACAAACAAACTTTTTCTTTTCATTCCAATATTCTTTTGCAACCGGAATAAATTTTTTACTTAAGTTTAAATATGGATATTTCTTTTTTGTTGTTTGTTTATCAGTTCCCCACTTTAATTGATAAGAACATCCACAGTTAGTACACATTCCTTCGCCAGAATAATCACTCCATTGAAAAGTCATGGGTGATATTTCACAAACTATACAAGTTTGATTTTTAGCGGAAGGTTCTAAATTAGCATAATAATCGTAATCATGTAAAATTCCTTGTTTTGGCATAGCTCAATACCTCCATTATTAAGGGTTATATAAAAGCCACAATTATAACGATTGCCAGGAACACAAGGCATATCGAGTATGCACGGATTTCATATTGCATGGTTAGGCCTCTTTAGTTATTCCCATTTATAATTAGGATCATCAGTGAAATAATAGTCAATTAATGCTTCTGCTTTAGTCGTATAAGTTTTAACTGATACCTTGCCATCATAGTTTTGTTTTTGGTAATACCATAAACATTCATCGGGGCTATAAATTAAAGTTACATTTCTTGCCATGTCATACCCTCCTTAGTTAGTGTTTATCATTGCATACTACCCTTAAACCAAGGTAAATTAATTGTTATTTTTATATCTGTGTTTAATACTAAACAGAAATATAATTTACGCCCCCTCATAACTTTATAAAATACCTTTGTCCATTTCCCATTACTTTCAGGTTCAAGTCTTATAATCTTGTTAATCTTTGTGCTCATTATTCATACCTCCATAGGTTAAATGTTTTTGTTTTATGCTTTTATAGTACAGCAATATTAAAATCCATCGTTATAAATACTCAAAAGACTTTCCAAATTCCTTACAGTTGATCTTATTATCTTTTTTGTTCTTGTTTTAGAAAAGTCAACAGATCCACCCATTTTAACATGAACAAATCGGTGTTCTTTTCTTGTTAATAAAACTAAGTTCCCTGGATGGTTATTCTCATGGTTACCGTCAATATGATGCACAACCTTGTTTTTCATACAAATATTAGGTCGAAGCTTCTTAAATAGTTCTCTTGCATTAATAGCTGTCATTTCTGTTCTTTCTCCTCATTCCAGTCAAATCTTTTACACTTCGGGCAAGCTTTTGGATTCTTGACCCTTGCTTCCCATTTATGCTTACATATTTTACATTTGCATTTCATTTTATCCTCCTTTTTGTAAACCCTTATCAATTAAGAGTTTGGTTGATGTTATTATTAATATAATCATAATAAAATATAATGTCAAGTAAAAAGATTAAAAATAGCTACAAAAAGATTTGATAGGAGCTATCGGGTTCGCCTGTAAGAATTATCCTTGACACTTACAAAATGAGATGATATGCAAGTATCATCAGCCATTCTATTGAGTATTGAGTGGCAACCTCCATACGCTCCGGCTGGAGATTTAATTCAACACCATACTATCATAAAGGGGTTACAGATCACTGGCCGGAGCATGAACACAACAAGGAGACACAATGAAAAGACTAATAGTATTATTAGCATTTGTAATAGTATTTGTAGCAACACCGGCATGGGCAGAGGGTATGTATATCGGAGTTGGTGGATCATATGTTTATGAAGACATTGATACAGGAATAGGCACAGATTTTGATAACACGCAAGGACTCAATCTAAGAGCCGGATATAACATTAATAACAACCTTGCAGTTGAAGTGGTCTATGACTATCTTGACGAGTTTAACATGGACAATAACGTGATTGATGCAACCCTTGACATTGAGACTCTTATGCTTGCTGTAAAGTTGTCAGCCGGTGATAAAATAAGACCATACCTCACAGGCGGCGCAGGTGTTATGCAAGGCAAGCTCAATATATCCACAGGTCAATCAGAATCAGAGACAGACCTTTGCGCAAAAGCAGGAGCAGGCATAGATTATAAAATAACAGATGATATGTCATTAATGACTGAAGCAGCTTATATATTTGGCTTTGATGATCTTGATGACATAGGCTACACACAAATAACATGCGGAGTCGCTTATCATTTCTAAGGAGCTATTAAATGAGTGAACGTATAGAAGGCTGGAAAGCAATAGCCGAATACTTCCCATACACTCTTAATACAGTACGACAAAATCACGGCCCAGCTATGCTTAAAAATGGATTTGTGTTTAGAAGTCATGTTGACCGGCACATAAAAAAATATCCTATTATATGGACATTCCCTGAACTAATACTTGCATACCTCTCAAAACTCCAAGCTAAGCAAGGCAAGGTATAAACTAACGATAAAGACCTATGACAATGCCTAAAGATATTTTGACTCCTGAAGATGCTCAAGAAGCAATCCTATCACCTATCACACAACAACTAAAAGACTCTAACCTTACTATAAAAAGACTCTGTAAAGACCTTAACCAGGTTATTAAGACATCTAAGGACAACCCTAATGCAAAGCTCAAAGGTATAGACATGGGCTTAAAGCTAAACCAAGCTTACCCTGCTGACAAGTTAGAGGTAACAGGAGAGACAGGCCTTACTATTAAGTTAGTACAGTATGGAGTACCCAGTATAGAGGATAAGGATGCGACAGATAAGCACAAGAACGCTAAGAGCTGAATTGAGTACACAATTAGATGATATGCCCTTCGAGATCACTAAGAACGGTCATGTTATAGGTGTAATGTGTACACAAGAGGACTATAACACCTCACATTACCATGATTTCGAGCACAATACTAAAAAGTCAAGTGCTTGTAATGATACACAAAAGGCTGCTACTCACAGTGACGTACTCCGGTACAATAGTACGAACAGGAAACTAATAAAAAAATGGTGCCCCAAACATTATTCAGACAAATATGATGAGGTAATAAAACAATATGTAGATTTGTCTGATTTGGTTGAAAGAATAAAAAATACAGGTTGCATAGCGTGTGAATATAAGAAGTTGCATGCAAGCCTATGTTTCCACCATATTAAAGAGAAGACAGAAACTATAGCGGTTTTAAGAAGGAGCAACCCATTATGTATAATAAAAGAAATCGTCTTATATCCCATGTTGTTATTGTGCGCTAATTGTCACGCAGAGGTTCATGCTAATCTTATAGATATATCTAAATTAGACCGTGTAAATATTGATCTTTTTGTACCTGAAGAAATTAAAGAGCTGGCTATGTCATACAAGCATACTAAAATTAAACGCACAAAACCAACGAGCAATGTGGGTGGGAGACATACGTTAAGAGGGAAGCATCCTAACCCTTATGTACAACACTTCAGTCCTCAACGTAAGGGCAAGCCATGACTATAATGTATATATGTATGGGCATAGTTGTTACTGTCTTTGTTGCCGTTGGTATATGGTTTGCTATACAGTACGCTCATATCTATGACATAATGACACGTATTGATTGATATATGTGAAAGGGGGGTAGTGGGGGGGATTGGTGTATGTATAAAGTGACTTTATTTCCACATATTATATTTGAAGGAAATTTTTAATGCCAGTAATGACACCAGAGGAAGTTGCACGTAAGAAGAAACGAATACAGAACAAGGATTCGGTTTCTACAGAGAGAACTATCACGGTTGGTGTTGGTGGTCATTATATTAACATTCCGACCATTTGGGATGGGAAACAACTTTCTAAAGAAGAATCTATAATAAAGGCTCGTAAAAGGCTTGGTCGGTATCAGAAATTTAATAGTATTTCCGATGCTGTTAAAGCGGCGAGGAAAAGAAGTGAGGCTATCGGGGAAGCTATTAAAAAGCAATAATTTATTTCGGGATATTATTTTTACAGGGTATTTTACAATATGGCATATAACGACAGCAACCAAGGCAACTTGAGGTTTGTTTTAAATCAATGCTGGATTGATGCTTTTTGGCCTTTATGGGAAGAAGGTTTATGGTATATGGATTACAATAGTACGGGAAAGATAGTGATATGTGTTTAACAAGTATTTTACACGGGAGGTATGCTATGGAAAATTATACAGAAGAAAGATTAACAGCATCAGAAGCACTTTTTGGGTTTTGTGGATGGCTTACATCTCGCAAGGAAAAAACTATTATGTCAAGTTCAGATGATTGTACGCCTGTAATAGAACTTATTAAGCAGTTTTGCGATGAGAACAAACTAGAAGGTCCGAAAGAAGGATGGGAAAACAATCTTATTCATCCGTCTGGAGAATGCAGTAAGAGTAATAATTGGAAATAACCATACCATACAATTTTGAGCCGCGCAATTACCAATTGCCCTTTAATATAGCAATGGAGGACATGAAGCGGGCTGTATGTGTATGGTCGAGGCGTAGCGGTAAAGATAAGACCTTTTTGAATTTTATGATACGTAAGATGTTCGAGAGGGTTGGTATATATTATTATTTCTTTCCTAATTATAATCAGGGGCGTAAGATATTATGGGATGGGATTGATCGTGATGGATTCAAGTTTATGGATCATGTTCCTGAAGCGATACGGGAAAAGATTAATAACCAGGAGATGAAGGTTACCCTAAAGAACAATTCCATAATGCAGGTAATCGGTACTGACAATATTGACAGTATTATGGGTACTAATCCCATAGGATGCGTATTCAGCGAATATTCCTTACAGAATCCTGAAGCATGGGAGTTTGTGCGGCCCATATTAGCCGAGAATGGCGGATGGTCTGTATTTAATTACACTCCACGTGGCAGGAATCACGGTCACGTGTTATATAACATGGCTCGTAAGAATCCAAGATGGTTTTGCGAGTTACTTACCGTAGATGACATGAGAAGGGAGGATGGTCAGCCTGTAATCAGTGATGATGTAATTGAGGCTGAGAGAGAATCCGGCATGTCGGAGGAAATGATACAGCAGGAATTTTACTGTTCATTCGAGGCAGCACTTCAGATGTGCTTTTTTGGCAATACACTTGCACGGCATAGCCAGAGATTGCAGAAAGATACTCCGAAAAGCACGACAGGAGAGCTTAAAAAGAGAAAAAAAGAATTGTCTTTTACAGAAAGCGATGGAATGTTAGAGATTTGGCGGTATCCGTATGCCGAACTCAAGTATTGGGATGAGCTAAGATGGGTTAATAGATATGTAATTGGTTCAGATATAGCAGAAGGACTTGAGCAGGACTATTCAGTTGCTTATGTATATGACAGGGTAAAACATGAGTTTGTATGTGAGATGCGGTCAAACAGGATAGATTCTTATGTATGGGCTGATAAACTAATAGAATTAAGCGAATGGTACGACACAGCATTTATCGTGCCGGAAAGAACAGGAAGCGGTATCACCACATGCAAAGTCTTATATGATAGAAACGCCTATGTATATACCCAGGAAGCTCCTGCTAAAGTCGGGGGAGGCATGACTAAGGTAGTGGGGTTCATAGAGTCCAAACAGGCTAAATACGATATATGCGGTGATCTGAGAGAGTATTTTAGGACTACCAAGGGAACAGTATATTCGGAGGTGCTGTTAGATGAGTGCGCGACATTTATTAAAGACGATAAAGATAAACTTGGAGCAGATGAGGGATTCCATGATGACGCTGTTATTGCCGCCGCACTTGCGATCCAGGGCAACTACGTTCTTCCATTACCAGAGAAAGAGAAAAAAGAATGGAGTCCAGGATGGCTGAAACAAGCAAGAGAGGAGAGTCAGTCGAATTGGGCTTTGTAATCGGGAGGTATAAATGAACCGTAGAAAATTTATAAGAATATTATGTTATGGTATAGGGGTAGGATTTCTTAATCCTGCTGATTTTCCTAATTATATAGATCGACCCATTGAGATAGAAGAACTACCTGAAACTTTTCAAGCCTGCGATACTTTAACGGCAAAGATATGGGCAAGAGAATGGTGGAACGAGGCAAAAACCGAAAGTTATTTTTATACAAAAGAATTTGAGTATGAATAATATAAACAAAGACCTATATTTAGTCCTTATAGACCTTCGTAACTATGTGGATAATATCAACAAAGCTCCTTCTATGGTATTTAACAAAGGCATATATCGCCAGCGCAATAAAGATGATATACAAAAGACTAAATGGAGTTGGTGGGAGTTCGGCTATCAGTTGGAAGAATATAAAGGATATATGGTGCGGAAATGCTTTATAAAATGTAAAGGACTCTGGGCTGATTTAGATGAAGACGAAAAAAATATGGTCACTTCTACTGTTTTGGAAGCTATGATGGACAAACAGCAGGACTTACCAACATTTATACCAGTTGCGTCAGACTGTATGTGTATAGGGCAGAAGTTCCAAGTTACTTATTTAAAAGAGAAAAGTCCAAGATTAAGAAGTATTAGCAATATGCCGACAAAAGGTAACGCATGATTAAGCCTGATATAAAACTAATAGCAGCGGATGAGAGTGTATCACCTGAAGTTCTTACTACATATAAAAGGTTGCGGGTGTTTTCCGACTCGCAGGAAAGAACCGACTGGCTCAAAATGCGTGAGCAAAACCGTAAACTCATAGACAAAAATGAGATATGGGGTAACACCGAAAAAACAGAAATGAAAGATGCTGGCATGGTTCCTCTTGTTATCAATGACGTTATCAAAGGTGTTCAGGGTTCTGCCGCAGTTGCGACCAATCAAAAGCCAAAAATCATAGCAAAACCCGTAGGCGGTAGTGATTTATACATAGCAGAGTTAATCCAGAGAGGATTTAACTTTATATGGCGTAAGAATAACGGCAATGCAGTTGTTTATAAGAATGTAATTGAAGCCAAGTCCAGCGGGTTAGGCATGTTGGGTTGCTGGCATGATCCGCACAAAGGTATTTTTGGCAGAATACAGTTCAAGAACATAAAACCTACAAAAGGATATTTTTCAGCAGACTCTGAAGAAGATGATTTCAGCGATACCGATATAATTATAGCTCAGTTACGCACTAAAAAGTATGTTCTTGAGAATTATGAAGGACTTGAAGAAGACGACTTATACTTTTCAAGCGGTATAGATGATAAACCCGAAAAATCTTCTGCTGTAGAAGGGGAAGATAATTATGCAATCGGAGATAAAGAGAAAGCTATACTCCAAGAAGAATTAAAGCAGATATGGGAAATCGAGCATTGGGAACTACAAGTTGTAACAGAACTCTGGGTGATTGTAAAAGACGGCACAGATTTTAAACCGATGCCGTTAGAAGTTAGAAAGAAGGAAAAACCAACGGCGGCAGTTGCAAGAGTACAAAAAACGGGCACAGAACTCTTACCATTAAAAGACGGATTTATCTGGAAAAGACGTTTACAGAAAAGAATACAGAAAATTATAGTTGGTAAGAAATTAATATCTAAAATAGAGCAACCTTATGGTATGGATGCAGACGGTGATCCTGTTGTAGGAGTTATTGCTTTAAGGCATTGGGACACAGATACAGCATATCCTACCTGTCCTACTACATTTGCGCTCCCACTATGCAAGGAACGGTCAAAGCGTAGGGCACAGATAATATTAGCCGCTTCTCATTCAATGTCAGGGCCATTAGTAAGAACTAAAGGTGCAAAATGGATAGGCAATAAGGGCAAGCCAGGTAGCGAAATAGAGGTGGATAAAAACACCCCTGCCCATGCTATGCCTTACAGATTATCTCCAGAGAACTTCAACCTTAATGCACTTATCAGCCTTGAAGAAATGGCTTCTCAAGGCATAGACGACTTGTTTGATATGCAGGATGTGGTTAAGGGCAAGATGCCTCCTGGTGAGAGAGCGCCTTCTGGCAGGGTTGTACTTGCGCTTCAGGACAAAGCAGGAGTCATGTCAACGCCGTTTCAATCTAAACTCGAAGATTCATTAAATACTCTTGCTAAAGCTATTATAGTCCTGATGTTACGACATTGGCCGCAATATATGTGGCGGCAGATGATAGACGATGCTGATTTCATGCAATGGACACCGGAAGGACAGCAAGAACCTGATGAAGCAATAAAGCAAAGGTGGGAAGCAGCATTGGAGAGGGTCAGACCACAAGATATGGCTCAACAGGGATTAGGTTTGATGGATATAGACGTAAAAGTGGAAGCAGGTTCTTCATTACCTACAGATAGAATACTAAAGCAATCAATAGCTATTGAGATGTTTGAGAAGGGTTTATATGACCAAGAGACTGCTCTCGAATATACTGATGACCCCCTAAGAGACAAAGCTGTCAGACGTAAAAAAGTGATTGATGCTGCCATTGCGGAACAAGAAATGTTGAAAGGAGCTAAATAATGGCAATAACATCAACTGAAATCTTAGAGGATTCGCCTCAAGCTGATGGAGTACGACATATTGGAGTAAAGTTTATTTCTCATACGGGTAAAGAAGTTATAAGACGTTTTTGGGCAGATAAGAACTTCAATATCAATACTGGCATAACTGCGGCGATACCTGATATTGAGATTTATATGGCAGAGCAAGAAGTTGAAGAAGCCTGTGCCAAGATAGAAAAAGGTGAGCCTATACCAAAACTTGAATTTGCTACAACTGAGCAATTAAAGATGTTTGTTACTGAAAAGAAACTGGTACAAGAAGCGGAAATTGCAGACCTGACTACTCGCAAAACATATCTTGAGGGGGTGAAGTAATGGCTACGTTTTATGTTGATTCTGCTGCTGGCGGTGATGATGGCGGGAGTAACTGGGCAAATGCTTTTCCAGATCTTGTAACCGCTTTTGCTGATGCTGGAACTGTAGCTGGTTCAGACCTATATGTTGATGATGGACACAGTAAAACAAATTATGGTGCTGATACAACCTATGTTTGTAAGGGTACATTAGCAGCCCCAATAAATGTATATGTCGTAGATAAGGCAGACGATTCTTATGCTGGTAAGTCTGGAACAGGAAGTAATGCAGCTATTGAAGACACTTCTACTGGTGTTTATAATTTATGGACTCAAGGGTTTGCAAATATCTATGGAATGCATTTTAAATCAGGAAATAATTTACAGCCAGGTGGTGCGGGAGACAATGATACATGGCAGTTTACAGATTGTCACTTGGAATTAGCAAGCGCAGCTAATTCTGATCGTGTGTTTGGAAACGGAAGTGCAAATGGTGCATTTTGGAGATTAATCAATACTGATATAACCTTTGCACATGCTTCACAGGGTATAGCAGTAACCAATGAACGGTTTGAATGGTTAGGTGGTAATTTAGCTTTTGACATTGATGAATTGGTTGCTTTTAACGTTTCGGGTGGTGGTATTGTCACTGTGCGAGGGGTTGATCTTAGCTCAATAAGTGGTGGTGCGCTTTTTAATGGATTTGGCACAGTTAGTGATGAAACTAATTTTCATGGTAGTATCTCAGGATGTAACTTAAATGCAATACCACCTGTTCTTGTTACAGATACGTTACCTGCTGGTGATGGTGTTTATCTTGCAATGATTGGTTGCGGAAGCGCAGGTGTTCCTCAAACTCATGTTTATACAAGTCAAGGAGATATAATACACGAAACTTCTGTTGTAAGAACTGCTACTTATGATGGAACTAATAAATATTCATATACAATGACTCCAAATGCTAATGTTGCTTTTGAAACTCCACTAAGATTCAAACTATGTGAACAATGGATGGCAGCCGACCCGACAATTACAGCTCATTTTACACATGATATTAATGGAGATCAAACCGACGCCAACAATAATGAAATCTGGCTTGAGATAGAACACCCTAATGATACTGTTGCGGCATATCGTCAATGGGATAGAACTTTAAGAATGGCAACTTTAGGAACTCCAGCGAATTTAACAACAGAAGCCGGAGTTGATGGCTGGACAAATGGAATGGGCGTTTATAATTCGGTTGCCGTAACTGTTAATAGTAGTGCTGGTATTCACACAGTCTGGGCGTGTTCGGCTATCCCTGTTGCAAAAGCTGAAATTTTACGTGTTTGTCCGGCAGTAGTGGTGACTTAATGGCTGATACTTCATGGGAATATGTAATACCAGGCGTAGGAACTTATAACGATACTCCACAGGATTTTGAGCCGGTTGTGCCTGGGGTGGGTACGGTTAATGAGGGTGCAGCGGCAGAAGAAGAAGGATTATCGATGGCAGTTTATCAACAACATAGAAGAAAGGCAAGCAGATGAAACGCTTTTTATTAATATTATTGATTTTATCGTTTGCTTCGTTTGCTTCGTATGCTTTCGGGCTTGAAAAGAATGTAGCTTCTCAGAAGTGGACAATATTCTGTTTCGACGAAACTGATGGCACCGTGGTAACAGGCGATGCGGCTAATATGGGCGCAAGTGTATATATTGATGGTGTTGAGAATGTTATTGATGACACTACTCCGACTGAAGCTGCCGGTGGAATGTATGTATATGATATAACTGCCGCCGAATCTAATGGAGATAATATTCTAATTTATGCTGCAAGTTCAACCGCTAACGTACAATGTCAGGGTTGTCCGACTGCTATATGGACAGTACCTGCTAATTTTCCTGACCTTGATATTGGTAGTGACGGTGATGTTGAAGCGAATGTGATTCAGTTTTCAGGCGATTCAACCGCTGCGGACAATCTTGAACTTCAATATGACGGAACTGGGCTGATAGGAGACGACTTTCCTTCTACGCAGTCTGAAATAGCTGCCATAGGTGGTGGTTTGGCTATAAATACCACGATGGTATCTGTAACTGTGATAGAAGGCTCTGAACAAGATCTTGCAAACGCAAGCACTTCAGATGATAGCCGGTGGACAGGAGATGATGATGCTTCTGGAGCTGAATTTATATTCAGATGCACTCCGGCAGATACTACGGGTATTCCCGTAGAGATAATGTTTGAAGGATATTATGATGAACCTGGTGGAGCAAGTAATGGAGCGACCCTTCAAGTCTATAACTTCAACCATGTTGGATGGGATACGATAGTTACTCTTACCAATTCCACTAAAGATGAAGACCACGAAGTGCCATTATCCCATGCACACAAAGCTCCAGGCGGTGGCACGTTAGAGACAGTGGTTTATACTATTGGAGACGTTCTAGTAAAGTTTAAGCAGGATACTACAGAAGCCGGAAATGCTTGTTTGCTTATAGATTTAATGGGGGTTGGATTTGTTGGTAATCTTGTAACTGCAACAGAAATAGTAGATGAGTGGGAAACTCAATCACAGGCAGATCCGACAGGTTTTGAAGTCAACGTAAAAGAAGTTGGAGATTCAGCTATCAGCGAAACAGTAGCCGGACATCTTGACGTAAATGTAACTTATTGGGAAGACGATGCTATTGGTGCTGTAGCTGATGGCATACCGGCAGTTAATATTGTTCAGGTAGGAGCAGATGCCATAACAGATAATGGTGATGGTTTACTTGAGGTAAACGTTGAGGAAATAGACGATGCTACTCCTGCAACTGCCTTAAATACCGCCTGTGATACAGTAACCGTGACAAGTATAGGTGCTAATGTCATTACTGATGCTGCCTGTGCTGCCGATATTGACACATTGGTAAATGATGAGGTTGCAGATGTATTAAAGACTGATACAATAAGCGAACTTGGAGCAGGCGCACCAGCAGCAACACCGTCAATTGAAGATGCTATCATGCTCTTATATATGGACAAGCGAAATAAAACAGAAACAACAGCAAGTGAACATAGGCTTACCAATAATGCCGGAGTTGTGATAACGGAAAGCGACATTTCAGATAATGGCACAACTTTTACTAAAGGTGAATTTGGAGCAGTTGACTAATGGTAGATACAGAAGATAAAAGGCGTTCTGTAGCAGGAATACCAATGACTCCTGATGGTGACTTAGATGATAGCCAAGACAGGATGCACATAGCAGGATTTTATCGTGGGATAGCTCCTGCCGCACCTGAGATAGTATTAAAGAGAAACGAAGGTATGCTTTTAGGAGTTTACTAATGAATCCAGAAATCGTTAAGTTTTATGCCGACAAGCAATTACATATATCAAAATTGATAGCAAGGCGGCCTTCTGATGTTACATCTGAGCAGGTTGAGATGGCTGCCGAGAAGGTATATTCCGAAGTTAAGGCTGGTTATAGAATTAAGACAATAAATATAGCCCGTCATGTATGGCGTGTAGCCAGAACATTAAATGCAGACGCTTATGTGGAAGAACAGAAATTATTACAAAATCATAAAGAAGAACTCGATAGAGTATATAAAATAATTAATGCGAGAAATGCAACAATTAAAGAGTATAATTCAAATATCAGAAGACTCAACACAGTATTATTGTGGTATTCGTCAATCGCTGCTGCTTTGGCTGTAGGTCTTGTCATACAGGAGGTGCTATGTATTCTGTAACGAGTAAGAAATTATCTGAATCAGGCATGGCAGCTACAGGAGAATCAGTATTGACCCATATGCTTTTAGGTACAGACGGAACTAATGACCCTGTAATAACTATTTATGACGGTCTTGATAACACAGGCACAGAAAGAGTACCAACTACTACATACGATGCAAGTGCTTTAGGGTTGAATGGTTTTGTATTAGCTACTCCATTAGAGTTTAAGATAGGTATTTATGTCGAGATTACTTGTGTAGGCACAGTTGAGGTATGTTGTGGATATAAGAAACGTGTTTCATGGGGAGTAGGATAAGGAGGAAATTATGAAGAAATTAGAAGGGGAATTAGTATTTAAGAAAGTATCACAGGGAGTTGCAAGATTTGAGGCACAGGTTGATGGGGTTATAGGTAATTTTACACTTCAGATGGATGCAGAGGTTTTGGGTGAGTATGACCCACTTAAGCAAGATGTTACAGGTAAGGTTACACTTGAAATAGTGGTAAGAAAAAAGAAATGACTGAATCAGCAAAACTAATAATCAAAGCAATAGTGAGGATATTAAAACATGCTATAGGTGTGTTAACTGAATTACTGAAAAAATAATATCTATTATTACGCAATAGCCTTTTAATAGATTAACCGATTACGCATAAGCTTATTTGGAATTAACCAGATAGGCTTTTTGTCGTCTTAGAGGACATAAAACTCTTTGCAAATGCTACTTGGCGGGCAAAGCGTCATGCAAGAGGAGGAATCATGGGAGAACTAAAAAGATGGTTATGGGAATTACTAATGAATGAAAGGGGTGAAGTGGGAGACCCAGAACCCAAACCGGAGCCTGAACCGGAGCCGGAGCCAAGTCCAGAACCAAGTCCAGAGCCAGAACCTGACCCTGAACCGAGTCCTGAACCTGACCCAGAACCAAAACCAGAGCCTGATTACAAGTTAGAAGATGGATTCATTGTCTATAAAGATGGTGAGAAAATTCCTGTTGATAGGTTTGAGAAAATCTATGGGCAGGGGAAAGAACGTGAACGTAACTTAGAAGAAACAAAGGAGAAACTTAACTTATTACAAACAAGTCCAGAGGAATATTACAAAAAGCATCCTGATGAGAGGGTAGTATCTGTTCCGACACAAGATAAAATCGGCGACATGATTGTTCGTGGCGGTGAGTATGATGGAATGAAGTTGTCTGCGGTTTATGAGATAGACCAAGCCGCAGCTAACCAATTTCAATTCGATTATATGAACTCGCAGAGAGATGAGCAAATAAAGACTCAAAAATCTGAAGCCGATATGTTGGAACAGACTAATACGGAGTTAGCATCTTTTAAAGATTCAAGAGCAAAGGATTTTTTCAAAAAGGAATATTCAGCACTTACAGAGGTTGAGGTTAAACAGGTAGATACGCTTATAGGAAGCGTGATTGATTGGGGTGAGAAGAACAAGAGAGGTGCTGGAGTTATTGAAGATATGTATTTCTTAATGCATAAAAAAACTTTGCTTTCAGATGCGAAAGATAAAGGTATTAAGGCGCTTATTGATGGGCAGGCAAAATCAGTACCGTCAATAGCAGGTGGTGGTAAGGTTGACGATGGCGTTGAAACTGGTTATTCACGGTTTCTTAATATGTCGGATGACCAGATGGCTTCCGCTATTGGTGATATGGATGATACCGAGTATCTGAAGTTTAAGAAAGAAGCTCCTGCCGAACTCAAAAGGAAACACCCTGGGCTCCCTTGGAATTAGGAGGACATTATGGCAGATTGGGAATTTACGACAGCAAATGCTTTAACAAGCCAGACTTGGGCAAAAGACTGGTGGATAGAAGGGTCAACCGAGTCTTATTTTTATGGACACGGTTTTATTGGCTCCTCAGAAGTTAATGACATTATTGTTGAATTTAAAGATTTAGAACAGAACCCAGGTTATCAGCATACGTTTGGACAGATTCGAGAATTGTCCGGTGCAGGTATTGAGGGTGATGCGGATATGGAAGGACAGGAAGAAGTACCTTTAACCTATGACGATGCGATTACAATTAATCTGTTTAGAAATGCTATTCGTACAAAGGGTATCTTGTCAGAACAGTATAAATCAGATCAGAGCACTCGTAAGTGGGCTAAAGAACTTCTTAAACGCTGGATTGCGGAGCATATAGACCAGACTATTTTTGTAGGTCTTAATGATTCCTGCACAAAAGCACTTTACGGCGGAGATGCTGTATCAACTGCTACTATCGAAGCCGGCGATTACATGACGCTGGCTTTAATAGGCAAAGCTGTTGCTTATGCTAAAAAGGCAACTCCGGTTATCAAAGGGCCAACGATGGGCGGTAAAAGATATAACGGAGTAGTTGTTATATCACCAGATCAGGCTTTTGATTTAACATCAAGAGATGCTGCATGGTTACAGACTCGTATGGATGCCGAACTTAGAGGTAAGAGTAATCCTATCTTTATTGATGCATTAGGTATGCACATGAACGTACCAATCCATGAACACGTAAGAGTTCCTATTGTAACAGGTGCATGGAACGCACTAAACGGTGCAACTGCTCTCTTTATGGGTGTTGGTGCTGGTGGAATTGCGTATTTCAAACGTAAAGTATGGAATGAAAAAACTTTCGATTACAAGAACAAAGTTGGATTCTGTATTGGGGCAGGTTATGGATTTACGAAAGCCGTATTTAACACAGCCGATAATGCTCTGATTGCTTTAAGAACTTACAGGTCTAATAACTAAGTTTGGGTGCGGATAGTTTTGTGCTGGCTGCATAGAGCGAACGGATTGAACTCCCGACAATCCTTCCGCCCCAATTCACAACGGGAATGAGGAATAGGGAAATGGTAAAGAAGATTGATCCGGTAGAGGAAGGGAACGAACAAGTTGAAGAACTGCTTGACCCTTCAAGTTTTACACTTGATGATTTTAAGGCAGTACCGTCTTCAGCGGCAGTACAGGTAAATCCGTTTGAAGGGTATCCGATGGAGGATATAAAATTAGGAGAACGTAAAGTGAAAGGCAAGATGATAGACATAGTTACTAAAAAGACTTTTGTCGTTGCACTTGCACCTAATTTTTTTGTTCAACAAGACCCTTCAGGGTTGGGTGTAACAATTAAACAATTGTCAGGAAAAGATAAAGGCACGGATAAGATGGTGGATATTAAAACATCTCATAACCGGACAGTTGTGGACAGCATGGGTAATAATAATGATGTTGTTTTTGATAACATTTTTGTTACAGCAAACGGGAAACTTAGGTATGCTATTGTGTCGGATCATCGGGCACGTTCTCAGCTTATGTATAAGATTAACACTAAACAGGAAGGTAGGCCGATAGAAGTTGACCACAGATATGTCTTTATGGATATTAAGCAGAAGAAGCGATTGAGAGAGGTATTTAGGTCATATTACTATCAGCAGACAAAATCCGAAAAGGCCGCCACTAAGTTTGATGAAGCAAAAGGCGATGAGGAGGTATAAATGGCAGATGTTCACTCTGATATAAAGCCAAGCGGTCTGAACCAAAAAGAATTAGTCAACCTGTTAGGGATGCTTACATATTCACTTGAAGGTGTTTGCACTAAGTTAGATGCTGATGGTGGAGTACCTGAAGGAGGTGGCTCTGGAACGCCTGAGTATTTAGCACTTTGTTATACTGCGATAATCAATACAGTTATTGAGGACTCTCAGGGTAACAGGCGTGGGCAGTATTTAGCAGAGCATCTTTTTCAACAGGTAAGCCCAGGTGGTATATCAGATTCAGCTTTACTTGAATGGTTGTATAATTACTTTAATGCAATCGAAACCCTTACTGAAAAGTTGGATACTGATGCACTTTCTGATGTGAATTTCGAGGAACTTACTTATGAGAAATATTTTCTTGGAATAATCGAGAACCAGGATGGCGATTCTTTAGGAAACGGAAGTACGTTTTATTTCAGACCAGGTGGTGTATTTAATCAAAACGAACTCGTTGAACTTCTGTACAACATTGTCAAGTCGTGGACTGTTTTATTAGTCAAACTTGATAATGATGGAACAGTTACAGATATAACATACAATTCTCTATGGTACACAGCTACTATTCTTTTGAAGATAACCGATAGAGAAGATAATGTTATAGGCAACGACAGAACAGATATTTAGGAGGAAACTATGAAAAGATTTTGGAAACTTTTACTCGCCCTTGCTCTTGTGGCTGCTTTTGTTATTCCAGCACACGCGGTTAATCGAGATATGTGGGCGTATGTTTATAAGTGGGAAGGTGGAACCAACGCTGACGGAACTATGATTCTTACACGATTAAACGATAGTGTGAGATTTTGGGTTCAGGCGGTAGGTGCTGATACATTGGAGACATTGTATGAGTATGACGATCCGGCAAATACGTCGCTAACAAATCCAATCACTGTAGCTAAATTTGAGGACAATGCTGTTTGTAACGACATGGTAGCGTTCAATGTTGATCCAACAGATACAAATGATATTGCCGTAGATTTATATGTTGTGATGCAGGATGGCGGTTTCTTTGCGTTTGTTGAAGACTTTGACGAAAATCAACATGCAGTAGTCATTGATGCCAGACCAGGTGTTGAACATCATGGAGCATATCGTACAGCGGTGATTGACAGCACTACAGAAATTGATACTGAAGTTGATTTTAGTTATGATACAATAGTTAGGGCTGTAACAGCAGAAATTATTACTATTGATGCTGGGACTACCGTTGATGTTGGCATTGATACTTCGACTGCGGGTGATGTTGATGGTTTTGTTGATGGTATCTCTTTAGCTACGGCAGGTTTTGTTGATAATACCTTAACCACAGTAGGAGATTATCTTGACGATGCGTCAGATGCGGATATAGTTGGTTATCCTATTGATGGCACAGATGAGCAAACCTTATGTTATGCAGGAGAATCAACTACTAATAACACAGGTGTAGTTATGATACATTACTGGTTTACTCGTCTAAGGTAGGAGGATAATATGAAAAGACTTTTAACTTTTATCACAGCATTTCTGGTGATGGTGTCTTTTTCCTTTCCAGCCCAAGCTGAAATGCGGGATATGAAGGCGTATGTTTACAAATGGGAAGGAGGGATGAATGCCGATGGTACTCAAATACTTACTCGTTTGACCAGTGGTGTAAGGTTTTGGGTACAAGCAGTAGGGGCTGATACTCTTGAGACTCTATACGAATTTCAAGATTTAAGCACATCATTAACTAATCCAGTATCTTCAGCCAACTTTGCTTCCAGTACAGTCTGTAATGATATGGTGCAGTTTAGTGTTGATCCTACAGATGCAGTTAACGATGCAGCGGTTGATGTATATGTTGTATTGACTGACGGTGGATTTACGGCGTTTGTTGAGGATTTCGATAGGAATACTCATACAATAGTTGTTGACGCAAGACCTGGCATTAAGCATCACGGAATGTATAGAACGCCAGTTCTTGTTTATGGTGCAAGTTCTGATACTGAGGTTGACTTTGCTTATGATACGATAGTTCATGCGGTAACAGCAGAAATTATTACCACTGATGGTACAGACAATGTTACTGGTACTAGCAATGTTAGTAATACTGTTGATATTGGTACAGCAGATGATCCTAATGGTTTTGTTGACGGAATATCTCTTACTACAGCAGGATTCGTTGATAACACTATAACTACTGTAGGTGAATTACTTGATGATGGAACTACTACGGATATAGTTGGTCATAAGATTGACGGAACTGATGAGCAGACGCTTCATTTTGCTATAGATTCAGGCGCATCAACAGGTGTAGTTATGATACATTACTGGTTTACAAGAGTTAGATAAAAAGAAGAGGTAAGAATGAAGGATAAAATTCTTCCTTTATTGTTCATACTGTTGCCCTTTGCATTTATATCACATGGTTTTTTGGGCACAGGGCAACGGTTCTTCTTTGTATTATCTGCAACTATTCTTGTTGGAATATTATGCAATAATAAGTGGTTATCTTTATTTATAAGTTACATAGTTGTTTGGCAACTATATTTGTTTTTGGTTAGCACGTATAGTTTTAGTCCGTCTAAACAACACATGTACGGTTTTCCACAGGTGGTTTTTATTCTGTCTGCTGTGTGTGTTTATGTAACTGTCTTAAAGAATAAACTAACGAATGAATGGTTTTATAATGTAATCTGTATCGCTGCAATATTACAAGCGTGTCTTGCGATATGTCAGTATTGTGGTTTTATGCCTGTGTATGATTTGCTCGCAGGTAAGACAGAAACCGTTACCGAATTAAGCAAAACAGCAGTAATTGGGACATTGGGGAATAATGGTTTTCTTGCTATATTTCTTGTTATTTCAATGCCGTTTTTCTTTAGAAAATATTGGTGCTGGTTTATTCCAATTATTCTTTTTTTACTTATTGTTTCAGTAACAAAAACTGCAATCGTAGCACTTTTGATTGGCTGTTGTGTTTATTTTTATAATAAGAGACATCTTATTAGAAATTGCATGATTGGGATTTTGTTAGTTTTAATAATGGCTGCTGGATATATAAGACAGGAGATTCTTTTAAGGGGCGTTGCTAATTTACATTCAAGTTTATTTTTAAGTATTAGTTTAAGATTTGAGTATTGGACAGAAGTTATCAATCAATTAGATACTTCATCTAAAATAATATTCGGACTTGGCCCTGGAGCATCATGGGGAAAATCTTTTCCAATGCATAATGATTGGCTGACTATATTCCACAAATTTGGTCTTATTGGTGTGTCATTAGTTGCTGGTTTTGTGGCAACACTTAACAGGGGTAATAGAAGGCTTTTTTCGGCTTTTGTCATTGGTTGTGTATGTATGCTTGGTAATTATCCTTTACATTTAGCTCCATCAGCGTTTTTAATTATTATGATTGTTGGATTGATGGAACGAGAAAGAATAAAAGAGAGAGTTAAACAATGAAAAGACTAATTTTATCAATATTCATATCTTTACTTTTGTGTTTTCCAGCGTATGCAGCAGAGGGAACAATAGCTGAACAGCCAGCATTGGGGGCAGAACCTGCAAGTGATGATGAGTTTATGGTATGGGATACATCAACAGGTGTAAACAAAAAGGTTGATTATGCCTATATGAATCCCATCAAGAACGTAAATATTTATGGTGGGTTGGCTGCCGCTGTCGCAGCTATAGGTGTTACCGAAACTACGCTTTTAATTTCAGACAGTCAGACCGTTGCAGCTAATTTATCTATTCCTGCGACCATACAATTATTTATCATACGAGGCGGTAATATATCTGTGTCGGTAGGTAAGATTCTAACCATAAACGGCACGGTTCTTGCCGGAGCATACCAGATATTCGCAGGAACAGGTACGGTAATATATAATGGATCTGGTGTGGAATATGGAGTATGGAAGTCAGGCGGAAACAACACGATTATTATTGATGACGTTGTAGTTGTTCCACTATTTGAAGAAGCTCTTATAGCAGACGGTACATACAGCGGCACTACGACTGTAGCAGTTATGGGAGCTACGCTTGCATTTGGCGACCTTGTATATCTTGCAACTGGCGACCAGAGATGGGAACTTGCAGATGCAGATGCAGAAGCCACAGCAGGTGATGTCATGCTTGGCATAGTGCTAACAGGTGGTGATGACGGAGATACGGGACTTGTATTACTTGAGGGTTATATTCGTGAGAACGACTGGAACTTTACATCATACGGTCAAGCTATGTTTGTATCTGTAACTGCTGGCGATATGACACAGACAGCTCCGGTGGGGGCGGCTGATATAGTAAGGGTTATTGGGCATGCCCACGACAACGCAGATACTATTTTCTTTGATCCAGAAGGTGGGTGGGTAGAAATATAATGAAGAGACTATTTACAGCATTATTGGTTTTCTTTGCTTTAACGGGTGTCGTTTATGGAATAACAGTAAACGGTGTAACTGATCCTTCCAAAGTTAATGGAGTGCTTGCTGCAAATATTTCAAAAGTATCAGGTGTTGCGTATGGATGGAAAAGTTGGGGTGAAACTTCAGAAGCTACTCTTGCCAGTGCTGATATATTCGTATGCTTGATGGAAGACACCGATGCAGGTGATGACGAAACAGGACAAGGTGGAGGACTTGCTGGTGTTAATTTAGTCCTCACACAGGCTGGTAATATCGCAGGTATGGTTGGCGGCTGGAGAACCTTTGACGGTGGTGATGACGAAATGACCATGACCGCCGCTGCTGTTAATGCTCTTATCTGTAATGCCAACAAGACTTGGACAATAGTAATGAAGTTGGACAACATAGATGTTACAAGCACTCAACAACTTCATTTTAGAGATACTGCTGGTGAGGAATTTATAAGTTTAGGAATAAGTGGAACAAGTAAACTCAATCTTTATTCAGAACAGGATAATAGTATAGATGATGAAAATACGACTGATTCAGTAAGTGCAGCCACAGAGTATTATTTTGCTATATGGGCAGATGGAACTGATATGCGGTATGGGTTTACTACTACGAGACCAACAAAATATAGTGATTTTGATGTAGGAAAGAGGATTATAAGTACCGATAATACTGGAGATTATGTTGGTGAGGATTTTGCAAATAGTCAACATATTGGTTCTCAGAATGGTGCGCTTTTTTCTGCGTTGGATTTAGCTTATATAGTAGTAGCAAAAATCTGCCTAATAGATAACGACTCGTAGGAGATACAATGAATAAGTGGATAAAATATAAACTGATAAGACGACCCTGGGTAGATGGAAACGGTAAGGTTCTTGACTCTATTGAAGGCAGACAGAACCGACCAGGGGTTGATGAGTTCTCTGGCGGTGGTTATGATTATCCAGATGAAACAGACAAGATAGATCGCATTGAACGCAAAGGAACTCTTTTGCTGCTTGTGGAAGAAAGTAAAGTTGAGTCT
>SDBU01000798.1_pt1 | contig 45236 bp, 89 predicted proteins | sample 2277071 | NCBI WGS metagenome assembly SDBU01 (sample SAMN10397929, study PRJNA504765) | marine sediment metagenome | isolation source: marine sediment core GS08_GC12, 126 cmbsf | place: Arctic Ocean: Gakkel Ridge, Loki's castle | collected 2008
ATATTAAATCTAAGAATTATGTTGCTCAAAGAAATGAGTTAATGATGAAATTTATTTGCCATAATATTTGTTGCTTAATTCAAGAAATTTATGAAAGAGGCGTTAATGTCAATTTTACTAAATGCTCAAAAATATTTGTTGAACGAAAAGTCCCAGCTGAACTAAAAACTCGAGATGCTGGAAAGGTACAAAATATAGATTATTAAGAGTTCTCGTTCGATAAAAATTTAGGGGGCTACTTTTCGTGCAACGCCAATTAATTTTCTTACTTTTAAATTACAACAAGTATTTATAAACCCCTTTTTCTTATTCTTTATTACACCTCTTTTTACCCGTGAGGAGTTTTGAGCTAACTGATTTTTTGCTTGAAAATCCTCATAGGGTTTTTATGTTATCATTATAGGGTAACAACTATCTGTTATAACTTCTTAATGCTCGGATAAATATATATACTTCTTGTCTTTATAAGTATTATGATAATTAAACAATATCTACAAAAAAGATATGATAAGAAGAATATAATAGAAGAATCTTTTATCATAGCCAACTTGTTTAGCTATTTTGGAGAGGAGTTAAAATGAAAAAGATAGTAATAAATAATTGTTTTGGAGGATTTGGTTTATCTCCAAAAGCAATAAAAAGAATTGCAGAACTACAAGGTAAAGAATGTTATTTTTTTGAATGGGTTATTAATGAAGATATATACAAACCACTTTCATTAGAAGAAGCCGAAGAAAAGTCGTTATTTTTTTCTGCTTTTAGTGTTCCAAATCCTAAAGAAGTATTACCTAAAGAACAAAAAGGGGAAGATGGAACATATAAAGATTATAATGAAGAATATGAAAAAATCAGCTTAAAAAGTTCCCCAGAAAATAGAGGAGATCCATTACTTATTCAAGTTGTTGAAGAATTGGGAGATGAAGCAAATGGGAGATGTGCTAAATTAAAAATAATTGAAATTCCTAATGATGTTGATTATGAAATTGATGAATATGATGGGCTTGAAAGTATTCACGAAGTTCATAGGAGTTGGAGTTAAAAATGAATAAACATATTTATAGAGTTACAAGGGAGGTGGAAAAAAAAGATGGGAAAAATAATGAACTGGAATGAACTTAAAGAACATTTAAAAGAGAATGGAATTACAAAAATAAGAGTAACAGAAAAATATGAAGATATTCCTAAAGGAACTATTTTGTTTTTTGGAATGGAGGGTAATTATCCTTCAACTTATGATTGTGGTACAGATAATAAAAACAAATCTTTCAACTATCATCTTGAATATGATTATTGTTCTTACTGGAAAATTAATTATAAGGGAGAGTTTGAACTAATAGAAGAAAATTCTTCAAGAAAATTTAAAGTCGGCGATAGAGTTAAGAGAATTTGTGATAGTCACAATGGAGTGCATGTAGGAGATATTGGAACTATAATTTGTATTAGGGAGGATGCTATTGATTTAGATGTTGGAGATGGACACATGCCGAGTAAGTTGGAACTAATAGAAGAAAAAGAAGAAACCCCATCTAAAGATGTTAATAAAATGACAACTAAAAGAATATATTCTGTTTTGATATTGGATAAGAAAACAGGCGAAACTAAAAAGGATGTAAAAGTTACAGCAGACAACGAACAAGAAGCGATTTTAAAAACATTCGGGGTAGATGCTGAAAACACTTTTATTAAGATAGAAGAACTTGGAAGTTATCAAGAAGATAAACCAAAAAAGGTAATTATTGAAACAGCGAAGCAGGAAACTTCGGAAAACAAAAAGCAGAAAAGCCAAAAAAATAAATAATTTTTTATTAGCTAACTAAAGTTAGCTATTTTTTTATTTTTATTTTAAATGTAGCCAATTAAAATTGGCTATGTAACAAACAAAGTTTGCTAGGAAGAAAAAACAAAATGGTAAAATGTCCGAGATGTAATGCAGAAATAAAAGAACTTTTTGCTTATTCAGAAATAGATAATCATTTTGAACTTGATAAAAATGAAGAACCTTATGTTTATGTAAATGAACATATTAAGGGGTATACAAGTTTTGGATGTCCTGGATGTCGTGAAGAACTTTTTGAATTTGAGGGAGATGCAATTAAATTTTTGAAAGGAGAAAAAATATAAATGGAAAACAAAATTACAGAAATAATAAGAACAAATGGAGTAGGATATAATATACTTAATCATTTATTTAAATCATCAAATATAAAAAAGAATTATCTAACAAGAATTCGTAGGGAAGAAAATTTTAGTGATATAAGTGGAGTTGAAAATATAAAAGTATTGATTGAATTAAGATTAATAACAACAGAAAAAGTTGGGAGAAAGAAATATCTTAAGATAACTGAAAAAGGAAAAAATGTTATGGAGAGATTACATAATCTTCAAAAGAGGTTAGAAAACAAATGAAACAAGAAGAACTTGCGCAACAAAAAGTTGCTCAAAAATTAAAAAAACCAATACCTGTAACACTTGAACAATTTCGGTGTGTATTATGCGAGAAGATGTTTTACATCAACAAGGACGACATAAAGGAAGAGCAGAATTTAGTTTGTCCTTTCTGCAACGACAATAATGTTCCAAATATTCGGCAATTTGATGTTGAGATTTTGGCTATTTTAGATAAACAATAGTTATCATAGAAGATGACAAATAAAAAATATGAACTACTAAATGAAAGTTTGAAAGCAATAGTCGGAGATAAAATTAATATCTTAATCTTAGTTGGCGAAGCAGGAATGAGTAAAACACATAATACAATAAGTTATTTAAAAGATAATAATATTAATTATGAATATATTAATTCATATTCTACTCCATTAAGTTTTTATGAAATACTTTATAAAAATTCAGAAAAAGATGTTGTTGTTTTTGATGATCTTTCCAGTATAGGAAATCCACTGATTATTTCTCTACTAAAATCTGCTTGTTGGACATTCAATCATAAAAAGATGGTTTCTTATAATTCTACATCAAAAGTTTTAGAAGAAAGAGAATTACCAGAAAGTTTTGAATTTAAGGGGAGAGTAATTTTAATTTTTAATAAAGAGTTAAGTGGATATAAATCAATAATCAATCGTGGAGTAAAAATAAATTTTAGATTTACATTCCAAGAGAAACTTGAAATTTTTGAAGAGGTAAAAGTAAAGGCAGAAATAGAAGATGATGTCTTGGAATATGTTAAAGAAAATTGTAACGAAGCAACAGAAAATTTAAGTGTTAGGACACTTGTAATTTTATCTAATTTAAAAAGAGGAGATTATGATTTTAAAAAATTCGCAGAAGAAATATTATCTATTGATGAAGATATAGAGTTATTAAGAACTTTAAATTATAAAGAGTGGGTAGAAGAAACAGGGAAACATACAGCAACATATTATAGGAGAAGAAAGAAGTATGGTTTAGAATAATTTTTTATTCTCTTTTTCGCATTTTCTCCCTTTTCGCATAGGGTAGTGTCCTCTAACCATTAAGAAGTTGCAACAACTAATTCTTTTCGCATTTTTACAAGCATATAGCCATTTCTAAAAATTAACTTCTATATTATGTGCAACTTCTTCTGTAAACAATTTCCTATTGTTTATTTTTTCTATCATTTTCCCTCTGTAGCAAACAAAGTTTGCTAGGGATTTATTTATTAGTTTTATTTTTCTGCATATACTATGCCTTGTGTGCAACTTGTTGAGCAGCTTGCTGTGCAATTTATTTTGTAAACAATTTATTTTTATCGTAAAAAATTTCCTATCGTAGCTAATTTTTTATTAGCTATTTTTATTTCGTAAATAATTTCTTATTGTTTATTAGTTTTTTGCAGAATCTGCAAATAAATAATGTTACTACTTCTTAGTGATTAGAAAAGTTTATAAAGGGTGATTTCTTAGAATAGATAAAGATGGAAAAAGAAAAATTGGAGATAACATTAGAACAATTACATAAACTTTACAAGTTACAATTTCTTTCAGGGAAGGGAATGGATTATTATATAGATAAATTCTATTATAGTGTAAGTAAAATATTGGAAGATGGAAACGAACCAACCAAAGAGAATGAGGAATAAAAATGATGAATAAACAAGAGCTAATATGCTTTGAAAATAAAATAAAAGAATTATGGGAACAAGCAAAAATTCCATATCCAGTTCATTTTAGTGGGGGGAATGAAGAACAACTCATTAAAATATTCAAAGAAATAAAACCAAAAGACTATGTGTTTTCTACACACAGGGGACATTATCATTATCTCTTGCATGGTGGTAGTATTGAAAGTTTAAAAAGAAAGATAATGACTGGAGATAGTATGCACATATTTAATAAGGAGATTAACTTCTTGACTTCTTCTATTGTTGCTGGGATTCCTGCAATCGCTGTAGGAGTTGCTCTTGCATTAAAGAAAAAGAATAGCAAAAATAAAGTATGGTGCTTTGTAGGAGATGGTGCAGAAGATGAAGGACATTTTTATGAAGCTGTAAGATATGTTGATGGTTGGGATTTGCCATGCACATTTATTATAGAGGATAATGACAGGTCTGTTAAAACTCTAAAAAAAGATAGATATGGTAAATCAGAAATGAAATGGCCAAAATGTGTAAAAAGGTATCATTATACTCCAACTTATCCTCATGTTGGAACTGGGGTATGGATTGATTTTTCTGGAATTAAAACTGGAAAAGGATGGATGTAATGAAAGAAAAAAGAATTCAAAAATGTTTAGATTGTAAAAAGGAAATAAGCAAAAATTCTGAAAGATGTAAATCTTGTTCTAATAGAAATAGAAAAGGAAAATATAATACCAATAAACACAAAGATGCAAAAGGATATTATTATAGTAATGGTTATAAATATATTTATTTGTATAATTTACCTAAAACCCAAAGTGGTGTTCCTACAGCTATTGCAGAACACAGATTAATAATGAAAAAATATTTAAAAAGAAATTTGAAACTAAAAGAGACAGTTCATCATATCAATGGAATTAAAGATGATAACAGAATAGAAAACTTACAGGTTGTGTCTAATAGTAAACACGCTAAAATAGAAGGTTTTGGAAAATTTTGGAAAGGGAAAAGAAGAGATGGAAAAGGAGGAAAAATGATAAGAATATGATAACCTACAAAGAAGCAATAAAACAATCTATGGAAATGTTAGCACAAGATAAAAAAAGAGTTTTTTTAGGGTATAATGTTAAATTTGGATCTAAGGCTTATGGAACACTTATAGATATTCCTAAATCAAAATTAATAGAAACACCCATTGCTGAAAACTTAATGATTGGACTTGTTACTGGAATGTCCTTGGAAGGTTATCTTCCAGTTGTATTCTTTGAAAGGCATGATTTTATGTTAAATGCACTTGATGGAATTATAAATCATTTGGATAAATTAGAAAGTATGTCTGAAGGGCAATATAAAACTAAGGTCATTATCAGAGCAGCTATTGGTTCAAAAAAACCCCTTGATGCTGGAGTACAACACACACAAGATTTTTCAAAAGCATTTAAAAAAATGATTAAGTTTCCAATCTATGAACCAAAAACTTCAAAAGAAGTTATTGAAGCATATCTACTTGCCAAAAAATCATCAACACCTGTAATGATTATTGAACGAAAAGATTTATATGATATTGAATTTGTGTAGTGATTTAGGAAGGATAAAAAATTGAAAGTTTAAAAGAATTAAAAAAAAGAAGGTTGAATTGGGTTATTTTTCCATTTGAAATAATTAGAGGATTGCCAAAAACTAAGAACTACAAGATGATTGACATTGGTGCTAGAGACCCTGGTACTAAAGATTTTTTTCCAGAACATATAATTTATCATTCTTTGGATTTGTCAGAAGGACATACATTTGTTTATAACTTGAACGAGTTTCCATTTGATATTCCAGACAATAGTTATGATATAGTGATGTGCTTGGAAACCCTGGAGCATACAATGTACCCCCACAAAGTTATGGGAGAACTTATAAGGATTGCAAAACCAAATGCTCTTTTTTTATTATCCCTGCCAAATGATTATAACATCATAATGAGATTGTATTACTTGCTTGGGATTAAAAAGTCAACATCTCCGCCATTTACAGTAATCGAAGAGCATCAGCACATCCATACCTTAAGGAAAAAAGACATAATTAAGTTTTATGAGAATTACTTAAGCATAGAAAAGATTAAATATAGTTTCTGTTCCAATAAGTATATTTCCCAGAGTGGTTTTATTTTTGGATTTTTGACTTTGGTTTTCAATGCTTTAGCACCAATTTTTCCAAGTTTATTTTCCAGGAATGTTGGAGTAAAAGGGTATGTAAAAACAAAATGAAAATAATTTATCATAAGATTATCGGAATCTTAATTTTTGTAATATCTATTGTTGGTTTAATTATTTGTTATGGGCTTAAGGATTCCTTGATGACTGTTTTTCTTGTGATTTTTTTTGTGTTCTTAATATCAGTAGCAGCTATGGCTTTTTTCCCAGTTGACCACCAAGAACCTCCAAAAAAAGAAGCAGAGGATGAACAACCCAACTCAATAGAAACATTTATAAACCTTTGATTCTTATTGAAACTACCAGGTTGGTCTAAAGGCAGGACATAGGACTCATGATCCTAAGGAGATGATTCGATTTCATCACCTGGTATTTGGATTTGTAACTACTATTGAGTTAATAGAAAAGTTTATAAACCCTAAAAACTTACATATAAACATGGCTAATAAAATCCAGATAACAAAATACGATAAACCGAAGGCAAAAGGTTTATTTATCTTATTTAAGGCTCTGGAATTATTTGGTGTGTTTTTATTCTTTGTAGGATTTTATGGATTGGGTGTTTTAGTTAATAAGTATTTTCCAAATTTATATCTTTTTATGGATGGTCGTACAGATTATTTATATTTGTGGGGGATTGGGTTTTTAACATTTATGTTTATAATTTTTGCACTTGTAATAGCATTCCTTATTGGACTACTTTTAGTCTTAATACTTAGTGGATGGGTAAAAGCAAACTGGAACCTTGCAAAGAGATTTTCAGAAGATAAAGATGCTAAGGAGAAGAGATTGAAGGAAAAAAAGAAACTTCTTTTAATTAATAATCTAGAAAGAATGAAAAGAGATAGAGAAATATATGGATGCTGTAAAGGAGATGAAGTTGAAATTATAAAGAAGGGGGCACACCATATTGGAGATAAGGGAGAACTTGTACGTATTGATAGTGGTGGAGAGTATAAGATAAATTTTGGGAATCATTCCCACATTGGTGGACAAAGGGATTTTAAAGTAACAAAGAAACAAAAACTGGGGGCGAAATAAAATGGCTGATAGTTTTGTTGTAGCTCTTTTAATTTTTTTTTCAATTGTATTGGTTTTAAGTTCAGTTGGAGTGATAGATATAACATATAAATTCCCACAAGCAGCAGAAACTGCAAATCAAATATGCCAATCCGAAGGATATGATTTTTATGAAAAGTTTTCAAGGATTGGTTTTTTAAGCACCACACCTGTTGCAATAGAATGTAAGTATGTTCAGAACTACCAGGAAATGGATATTGATTTAACGCAGTTTTATGGTGGTGGCTTGCCGGAGGTTGGTGGAAAATGACATTAGAATTAATCTTATGGCTGGTTGCATGGGTTGTGATTAGTGAAGTTGGGTTTATAGTTTGGTCTATCATTGATAGTAAACGTGAAAAGGGTATGTTTGAGACTGAGATACATTGGTTAGGGAAGAAATTTCTTGCTTTTTTTGCTGGGGGTTTTTTTATAGCAATTCAAGGAATCATTGTTTTTGGACCTGAAGGAACCTCAGTTGATGGGTCTTTTACTCCTTCTGGGCATTACATTAATCTTCTTTATGAAGCAATCATTTTAGTTGTACTTGGGGGCTTCTTTTTAGGTAACTGGTTCATCTCAAAAAAGATAGAAAAGTCAGCAGAAGAGAAGAAGGAGAAAGAAAAGAAGAAGGGGAAAAAATGAAAATACATAATATGCCAAAGATTGAATGTCCTTTTGTTAGAAAAGATGTTGATGGAAGTTATATAGTAACCCCAGAAATTACAGAAGGATTTGAATGGGTTTTTGAAGACGAAACAGTAATGGCAGTAGAAAAACTTCATGGGACAAATGTTTCAATATTAATTCAAGATGGAATAATAGCAAGCATTTGGAATAGAACAGAAAGACTACCTTTTTTTAATAAAGGCAAACAACATATAATTATGGGCATCCTTAATTCTTTTGGTAAAGGTTATATGGAGTTTCTTGGAGATGGGCAACACTTTGGAGAACTTATTGGCCCAAAAGTTAATGGCAATCCATATAAACTTAAGGAACACATTTGGATTCCATTTGAAACTTATGGGCAAAAACATTTAAGCTATACTTGTTGGGGTAAATATCCTAAAACATTTGAATCATTGAGTATATGGTTTAAAGATTTAATGCCACTTTATAATTTAAGAGTTCATGGAAAAGTTCCTGAAGGGGAACCAGAACATTTTGTTGAAGGAATAGTTTTCACACATCCCGATGGAAGAATGGCTAAACTAAGACGAGATCAATTTGATTGGTATGAGGGAAAACGGCACGAGGGGATGAAAGATGGGGGATAGATATGAATTAATAAGAGATTGTGCATATTGTGGAGAAACAGAAGATGAAGTCTGGTATGCACCAACTTGCGGTTCTCTTGGATTTACTTGTGAAAAATGTGGTAAATATAATTTCATAACAACTGATTTAGAAGTTAAGAAAGTTGAAGATGTAACTTTTGATGATGCTTATTGGGCAGTTAATAATGCTTCAAATATGATGGATGAAAAATTAATAAAATCAGTTGCACAGGAATTTTACGATAGTTTAAAAAATGAAAAATAAAAAAGCATGGTCAGAAACTGCAACGATGTGGGTTGTTATAAGTGGGATAGTAATTATTGTAGGAATTTCTTTGATAATCAGTTTTTCAATGGAAACCCACTTTAAGATTTATAATAATGAATCTGGGGAGATGGTTGAAGTTGATAATTTTTTTAATCTTTCAAGAGAGTACTTGACTATGGCAGAGCTTGAAGAAACCTGCGAGGATGTAACAGCGGGTATGGAGACTAAAACTTTTAGGTGTAAGGATGATATCATCGTCGAGGTTTGGGAGCAAATGAAATGATATTTGAAATAATTAAACAAGTAATTCAATTAACATTAGTGTTAATAACAATAGGAGCAACATTTCGATGTTTATTCCTAGATGATGGTGGAGAAGAATGACTTACAAAGTTGGATATAGGTGTGCTTGTGGATATAATACAATTAGAGAAATAGAAGGAGATGGGAAGAATAAGATTATGCAAAGGAAAACCTGTCCGAAGTGTCTCGGAAGGAAGAGACTAAAAGCAAAAGCTAATAAACGGGGGAAGAAAAAAGATTATTATTTTGAGAAATGAAAATAAAAAAGGCAGAACTTTGTGAAAGATGTAAGAAGAATAAAGCAACAATAGATTATGCTGAAGGAGTTTTAGCAGTAACTCATGGATTTGTCGAACACATTTGTCAAGAATGTTTTGATAAGATGCAGAAGGAGACTCCACTATATAAAAAAGCTTATGCTAAAGGACAAAAAGATTTGTATAAACATTATTTCGAGAGATTCAAAAATCCAGCAATAGTTGAACGAGAAGATGTAGCAGTTTTAAAAGATGCAGAAGAATTTCATAATATAGTTAAAAAGGTGGATAAATTATTTTGAGAAATGGAAGCCGATGAACTAGAAAAAAGATTGAAGTGGTATGAGAAAAATTATGGACCATATATTGAGGAGAGGGGTTTGAGAAATTGGAAAAACCTTTTTAAGAAGCCGAGAATGATGGATATTTTAATTTTAATCATCTTAATAGGAGTTTTGTATACTGCTTGGGCATATAATGAAGATGTACAAATGTGTCAGAATACTCTAAGAAATTTACCAAGGGAGGTATGCGAAGCTTGTACTAATCTTAGAGCAATGGCAAAAAATGAAAGTTTAGAAGGATTACCATTTGACTTCAGCGATTTGGTGTTTCTAAACAAGAGCTAAAAGAGGATGTTTAATATAATTGAAAAGGAGGTAAAGATGTGATGGAAATGGATATAACAAATGTAGCGGTAGTTAGAGAAATATTAGATTACAATTTATTTTCCCAATTCCTTAATGCTATTTTGGTGATTGGTGTATTTGTAGCAGCATTGTGGTTCTTTAAATTTATAATTTGTCCTAGACTTAGACCAACTCAACACTATAGGAAAGTTCTTATGGATTTGTTTGTTGTAGGAAAGATAAAGGAATTTGCTGAGGAAGGTAAGATAAATTTAGCTAAAGAAGAAGCAGACTTTAATAATTGGGCTAGGAAAAAGAGATTAACTGAGACTGATGTAGACTTAGATAATATCATTGAAGAGGAAATGAAGGAGAAAATCTCTGAACAGGTTAGGGAAGTTAAAGAAGAAAAAAAGACTAAATAAATTTTTTATTTTGTTGTAGCCAAGAAGGTTGGCTATGACTATTTTTATTTTTATGAAGAAAATAAGGAAGTAATTTTAAAAAAGAAAAGGGAAAAGTATCATAAGAAGAATTTGTTACCATAACGAACTTGTTTGTTACCTTAACAAATTTCCTATTTGTTTCTGTAACTAATTTCCTATTTGTTACTACTACAAAGTGATTAGAAAGATTTATAAAGTCGAGTATGCTTACAAATACAATAAAAATGGAAGAACAAAAAACAAAAACAATAAAAATAACCATTAATGGACAAAGTTTTGAGATTCCTATGGATATGAGTGTTTTGCAGGGTTTTATGCAGCAGATGGCTCCAAAACAAGCTAGGGAACAAAGTGTAGCTAATATCAAGCAAGTTTTAGGACTGCCACAAATTCAATCTTCTCATAGAAGATTAGAAGATGACTTTTTTGGGTTAATTCATGAAGATATGGATTTACTTCGTGGGTTTGGTATGTTTAATAGAGATGAGAGAATCTCTAGGGCACTTATTGCCTTACACAACAGATTGCGAAAATTAGAAGATTGTTGTTTTGCTCCGGAGAAACCAGCGAAGAAAGAAGCAAAGCCAAAGGTTAAGAAAGCAAAAAAACAAGTTTCAAAACAAGTTTCGGAAAAACCAACTAAAAAACCTCGTAAATAAAATAATCAAAAATGGTAAATATTCCTATTGAATCAATAACTGTAGAGACAATTATCGCTACTAGCATAGTTTTGATAATCGTTATGCTTTTAAAAGGTTTTGCAATGTACAGAGCCGCAAGAAAAGAATCTAAGTGTTGGTTCTGGGTTTTGTTAATATCCAATACAATGGGTATCTTGCCTGTGTTGTATTTAATATTTAGTAAAAAGGAAAATAAAGAAGAATGAAATTAATACTAATAGGGATAATAGCTATAGGACTTTTAATCGTAACAGGTGTTTTTGTTAATGTAGTAAGTTTTTTTAGTGATGATTGCTTAAGATATATAGCAGAAGATTACTGTGAGGATAATGGCTTATATTTTAGTGGAATTTCTTTTCCAAATGGTTTTGTATGTAGAGAAGATGAAAGATCAATGGATTTTAAATTCTATAGGTTCCTAGAAGATGAAATTGAGGAGTGTGAGGATAGAAGATGAAAGAAGAAAGATATAGATATAATAACAAGTGCGAAAATTGTAAGAAATATTTTAAATCAGATAAAGCAAGTACAAGATTTTGTTCTGAAAATTGTATGAGAGAATATATGGATAAGAGATATCCGGATGAAAAATGATAAAAAATAATTATACTTCATATTATACAATTGAGAAGGAGGTTATGAATTATGAGAGAGAAATTTAAAAATAAGTTTAAAAAAATAATGAGTGTTGCTGGTTCAGTTCTTTTAGTAGGATCTACTATTGGATTTGCAATGGCTGCTGGAGGAAGTTTTCCAGTTCCGTTTGTAGAGAATAACGAAGCAGAATATGCATTAGTTGTTGGAGCAGGTGCTGCAGTAAGTGATATGACTGGAGCAAACTCAATAAACACTTATCTTAATACATTTTACTCTGTGGATACTTCTGAGGATTCTGATTCAACTTCAGATTCAAGTCAGACTATAACAGGAGACTTTTCTAATGCAGTTGGAGTTATAGAAGATGAAATAGTTTTAGGAGATTCGATAACTCCTACAATCAAAGATAGCTTTTCAGATAGTAAAATTCCAACACTTTTGGATACAGAAATTAGTTGGGATGATGGAGTAGATTCAAAGAGATATGATGTGCATGAAGAAATAAACATCCTAGATAATGGATTAGTGATTAGAACAACATTAGATGATGATGAACTTGAAGATAATGTTGTACTTGAAAATAGAAAGGCACTAGAATATAAATTTGTATTTGATGATGTATTGAATAAAGATTTAGTTGGAGATGATGATGCTGATGCACTTTTTTTGACTATCCTTGGAAAAGAATATGAAGTTTTAGATATGAGTGACAGCTCAATTATAGTTTCATTTTCTAATGAGGAAGTTGTAAAGACTGGAGATAATGTTCTTGTTGATGGAGTTACATTAACTATTGGCGACATATTTTTAGGAAGCATTGAAGTAAATGGTGTTTTAGTTAAGGAAGATAGAACAAGAACTATCAATGGTATTGAAGTTTATGTAGATACTATTGCTTATCATTCGTATTCTGATTTACCAAGTAAGGCAATCATAAAAGTAGGAAAGGACATCTCACAGACAATTAGTGATGGAGATGAATACATAGATGATGATGAAACTTGGGTTTGGAATATTGGTGACTTAGGACTTGTTGGAGGATACATTGGAGTAACATATGATGTAAATAGTGTTGGATATGACGATGATGAAGATGAAAACAATGCTATTTCTATTGGGCAAAGCTATGCTTTACCAGAGAACTATGGAGCAGTTGTTTTTGAAGGATTAACTAATGCAGATTATGAAGATTTTGAATTATCATTTGATGATAGAGATCTTTGGTCTGGAGTTGATTCTGAAAAGATAGATGATGAAGATGTTGCTGTCTTGGAAGGAGAGAATGATGACTCTATTACTTTGACTGTTGGTAGTGTACCAGTTGAAACTGATAGCATTTACTTTAGATATGTTAATGCAACTACTAGTGAATTGTACTTTAAAGATATTGATGGAGATATAGATGATGACCATGAAGGAAGAATTCAATTGGCTATTAATCCAACAGATATAAAACTTGTTGTTGGTGACAATGAAATGAGTGTTACATACGATTCGTCGTCAGTAACATTAACTAACAGCGAAGAAGTAATAAAGATTGCTTTAGGAGAAAACGACGGAAGTTTTGATAGACTTGGTGTAGAAGATAGTGATGCTGAATCTGGTGATGTTTTAATTGATGAAATTTCGATTGGAACAAGAGAAGATGATGTATTTACTCACTATGGACTTTTTGTTAAAAGCCCGGAAAGTAATGCAGATTCTGATAGAGTTATATTGAGTATTCCAGATGAGCAAGTATTCGCTAGAGTGTCTGTGAAAGGACAAGGAATGGCTGTTGAGATTAGTTCAGATACAAATGAAACCACTGGAAATGAAACAGAAGTTGTAGATACAACTACTGATGTTCCAGAGTTAGGTGGAATTGTTATCCTAGATAGTGAAGTTGCTAGTCATACAGACAAGAACTTGATAATTGTTGGTGGAAGTTGCATAAATACTGAAGCTGCAAGATTATTGGGTGGAAAGGCTTGTGGAGTTGACTTTACAGCTTTAACAGGAATAACAACTGGTCAAGCTTTTATAAAAACATTTGTTTCACCACACGATGCAACAAAAGTTGCAATTGTCGTCGCTGGATATGATGCAGTAGACACAACTAGAGCCGTCGCTGGTTTAATTAGCAGTGATATAGACTTTAGTGTAGTTGGAACAGAAGTCCTTGTATAGGGTTAATTTTTAATGGGTAGATTATTCTACCCTTTTTTTATTTTTATAGAATAAGTGGTAGCTATGTTACCCTAACGAACGAAGTTTGTTACCATAATAAATTTCCTATTTGTTACCACTTTGTAGTTAATAGAAAGATTTATATAGTCTTGATTTCTTATGATAGATAAAATGACAAAAGAATTTAATATGAACAGAGAAGAGTATGAATGTTGCAATCCAAACTACGCAAACAGCGGGGTTCTTGGAGTAAGTGAGAAAGTCAAATACGAAATGATGAAAAAGGAATTAGAAGTTATTGTTGTGAAAGCATCAGATGACGAAAGTTATATTCCTTTATATTCTCAAATTTTTGGGAGATTAGTTGATGATGCAATGAAAAAGGAAATTGGATACCTTGAAGTAGGAAACTTAGAAGCAGGAAGCTTCGGGCAATTTGAAGGAGATTTAATATGAATGAATTTAAAACAAAAAATGATATTAGTTTAGAACTTGCTAAAAAGGTAGAAAAAATGAAAACAGAATTTAGTTTAAGTGAGAAGATAGGATGGTATTCTTTAATTGAATTTAAAGGGGGACAAGCAATTCCAGTTCAAAACATCAAAGAATTTATTAGATTGTTGAAAGAGGGAACACCTGAATATGTTTCAGACCCAGATGTTAGATTTAGTAGAATAGCATTACATAGAATTATCGACAAACTCGTGGGAGATGAACTTTCAAAATGACAAAAGAATTTAATTTAAGTGAGAAGATAATTAAGAGAAATATGGTTAGTCCTAATTCTGTTATACTCAAACCTTCAGACATCAAAGAATTTATTAAGAGGTTGAAAACAGAATTAGTGTTGGGTTTAGTTCAGGGTTACGCAAGAAGTAAGGGTAAAATGATAGTTGATAGAATTGACAAACTCGCAGGAGCAGATTTAATATGATACCCAAAGAGGCACAAGCAAAAGAATTTAATTTATCAGAGAAGATAAAACAAAATTTTTTCAATGAGAATTATGATGGGTCAATTAAAGTCAAAGACATCAAAGAATTTATTAAGAAGTTGAAAGATTATATGATTAATCAAAATACTAAAGATTTCATTGACAAACTCGCAGGTTCAGATTTAATATGAAAAAAACATTACTAACTATTTTAGCAGGATTACTTAGTGCAAATTTATCTGCTCAGGAACTTCCTAAAGTAAATGAAGAAGATATGCATTGGCTTATATTTGATACACATCCAAATGGTCAGCCAAATATAACTAAGGGATATGACACAGACGGAGATAAGTTAGAGGACACAAGATTCCATTATGAGGTATTCCCCTTAGCTAATGGAGCCTTTGCCGCACAGCTTACTGCTTATGCTATTGATAAAAATAAAGATGGGTACTTTACGGATGATGAGTGGATTGAATATAAGCCAGAAACAAAGAAAAAAGAACAAGGAGGTATGATTTAAAATGACAGACTTAGAACCAATGTCAAATGAAGAAGTGGACAAAACAATCCAAAGAAAAACTTTGGAGATCTATATTTTCCATAATAGAGCTTGGTGTACTAAAAAGCAGATAAAGATAAACGAACACATTTTCTATGAACATGGTTGTTATAAATCAAAGGAAGGAAAATCTTACTGCCAATATTTTGAGAAAATTAATAACTTGAAGGGGAGATAATGAAAAAAGAAAATAATGAAGAGATTGGAAAAAGTGAACTTATAGTTAAAGTAATCAATAAAATGAAAAATAAATTTAAAGAATTAAACTGCCCAGAATGTAAAGGAGAAATGAGATTGTTTGAAACCTGGGATAGCCTTTTAAAAATGTCTAAATGGTATAAGTATGGTTGTGAATATTGTGGAGGAACATTTGAAGTTAAACGGGGAAAATGAAAAAAGAAGAAGTTGAACAAGAACATAATAGGGATATTGAAGGTATGAAAAAATATGCTAAAGAGAATGGTTTTGAAGTTCCTGAAATGTTGGAATATAAATTTGTTGCAATAGGTTATTTAAGTATAGATGAAGAATTTGAAAAAGGGGAAGTGTCTCAAAACTTTTTAACAAAACTACAAGTTCTTTGGGGTGAAGGAATTACTTTAGGTTCTTTAGGTTCCCACGAATGTGAATTTTGTATAGATGAAGGAAACTATAAGAATAGAGGGATGAGTAGTTCGGAAAAAGAATTAACTGATAAAGAAAATAAAGTTAAATACCGATTTCCAAAAATGATTTTCCATTATATCATAGAACATAAATTTAAACCATGCAACGAGTTTATAGAATTTGTGATGAGGAGTTGATATGGAAAAAACAAAAAAATGTATCTTTTGTGATTGGGAGAAAATACCAAAAGTAGAAGAAGATAAATATGATTGGGTTGTTTGTCCTAGATGTAAAATAAAATGTGGATTAGAAAATGAAAAATAAAAGAGAAGGAAGTAAAATAGTCTTAAACATTTATGATATAATTAGCACAAGTGTTTTAATAATTAGTTTAACGATACTTTTAATATTTATAACTATAGAAGTTCCCGAGTTATTAGAAAATAGTCATTTTTCCTTAATGATTGTTTTGGGTTCTTCATTTTTGATACTCTTTATGATTGGAGGTATCTTGATGTTACAAGATTCTACAAAAAGAATTTGGAAAGATAAAATAAAACTAAAAAAGGAGGGTGAGGAATGAAGATGGAAACAGAAACAAAGGCAAACCTAATAATTTTGTTTGTAGTTGCTGGATTAATAATCTTATCATTTGTAATTATTTCTCACATATCCTCATCAGATACAGATATACTTCCAAATGAATGGTGGACTAAGGTTTTTTGTCTTGAAGAAAACGGAGAATATCAAGAAAGATTTTTCCTTGATGTTTGTATAATTAATGGAGAAGTATATGAGGCACAATTTGTTGAAGTGGAAGTAACTTCTCGTGTTCATCAAGAATATAAACCAATTAAAGAGAAATCATGGCAATTAGTTAAAAGATGAAAATAGCACACTTCTGTGAGTTTGCAGATAGAAGATGCGGAGTATTTAGAGGAGCATTGGAGATTGCTAAAAGACAACAAGAAGAAGGAAATCATGTTAAGATCTTTTCTACTTATTTTATGAAGGACTATTCTACCTCACAAAAGATTCAGGAAACAATTGAAGGGATTGAATGCGGAAGAATTCCAGCAAAGAAGCTAGGTGGAGAAGCATTTAATCGTTGGGACTTTAAGAGTAAAAATTTTTCTTATTTTGATGAGGTTTGGTCTCATGGATACAGAAAGCATCATAATATCTTTTTAAGGAACTATGATTGTAAGAGGATATTGGTAACTCATGCTCCCTGGGGGAGTTCATCGTTCTTTAGAACCTTAACTACAAATTTCTTTGATTTAAGATACTCTGAGTTGATTAAAAAGGATTTTGACATTTATCATATTGCTAATTGGGAGAAGGAACATACTATCTTTCCAAAAGGATTTAAGTTAATTGAATTGCCATTGAGGAAAGAGTTTATGAAACCGCAAAGGAAAATTAAAAGATTTAATAAGGTATTGTTCGTCGGTAATAAGAAAAAGATACAACCATTCCTGGATTATGCCAATGAACTTTATATAACTATTGTAACTGATTGTTTTGATGCAGAGGAGTTGGTTAAATTATATGATTCACATAAATACTTTTTGCATATAAGCGAAAGAGAGGGATTACCGACGACGTTGAGGGAAGCTAAACAGCGAGGTTGTATAACTCTTGCTACAAGAAACAATGGAACCCTCGAGGTTGGAGCAGACTATTTCTTTGATTATGGAGATTGGGAAGAGCTTAAGAAGTTTATCATTTCTGTAACCAACAAAGTTGGCTGTGTTACTACTACAAAGTAATTAGAAATATTTATAAACCCCATTTTCGTATGTTTGTTATGGAGAACAAAAAACGAATACAGCAACGAGAAATCGTTATTACTGAATTCTCTGATGGGACATTTGATTTTGATGCAGTTATGTGGAAGATGACGATCCCAAAGAAAAGGGCAACAGAATTCTTTAATAACTGGAGAAAAGGATTGCTAAAAGAAAACTCACATTTTGATAATCGTAAACCGAGGTTGTTGGGAGAATGAAATGGGAGAAAATACATTTATTTTAATCACATGTGGTTTTATCGTGCTGACAGCATTTATTGCAGTAATTATAATATCTAAGAATAATAGACCTTGGGGAACGCCAGGTAGAGTTTAAATAAAAAATGTAAGATAAAACCTAATGTAACTTAAAGATCTCTAAGGTTCTTCCTCTACCACCTCTCTTATAAGGGTGCTTTTTCTTTTCTCTCCTCTTATTCTTTCTCGTATTTCGTTGCTGGTTCTCTTCGTATCCATTAACCATTTCAGAACACGATATAACTAGGTGTCTAGGTTATATAAAGTTTTAGGTAAATATTCAAATGTGTAACTACTATTAAGTTAATAGAAAAGTTTATAAAGGGTGATTTCTTATGGTTTTTATGAAAAATAAAGAAATTCAAGAGCATTATCATTGTGTAAGATGTGGAAAAGTTTTAAAAGAAAAACCAAGATTTGAAAATAAGATGAGTTATGTATGTGATGACTGCTTAGTTGGAGTAACGATGGTTGGAAAATGAAAAATAATCATAGTCGGCAGACGATAGAGGATGCTGGTGGATCTGTTACGAAAGTAGCACTGAAACCAGGTTCGGAGAAATCCCCTCCTCTTGATGCTGACATAATTTAAAATGATACTCAATATAAATATAAGGAGGTTAAAAAAACATGTATAAAGAAGTAACTGATCCATCTGTTTGGACTTACCAAAACGATGAAGACTTCATTGAAGGTGTTCTTGTTAACAAACAAGACAAAGTTGGACCTAACAACTCTTGGATATACACTATTGAAACACCAGAGGGTGTAAAAAGTGTTTGGGGAGCAACACTCCTTGATTCAAGAATGGTTGGTGTCAAGATTGGAAGTAAGATTAAGATAACTTACAAAGGTCTTGGTGAAGCAAAAGGTGGCCATAGTGCACCAAAGATTTACAAGGTTGAAGTGGATGAACCAGAAGAAGTTCCTGTAGTAACTCCCGGTAGCCAATAAGAAATTGGCTATGGTCAATAAATTAGTTTATTATTATAGCTAACTTCGGTTAGCTATTTATTTTCCGCAAAAGACTGGCTTCGCCAGTTTAAGCAATTAAATACTAGCAAAAAAACAAAATGGAAGAAAACGAATCACAAGAAGTGGAAGAAAAAAAAGAAGAATCTGAGGAAGAAACTCCAGAGGAAACTCCAGCAGAAGAAGATTCAGAAGACGAGGAATAATTCCTCACAACATACAACATTTAAATTTTTATTTTAATGTAGAGGAGGGAGGAGACCTCTAAAACTCCATTTATAATCAAAATGACAATTAAGAAAGGTAGAAAGGGGGAAAGCAAACAGAAAATGAAACAAGAAGAAAAACAAGGAACAGAAAGGCTAGGGATAGAAAACAAAGCAAGATTTTGGTTTGGTGTTGCATTGATTGTACCTGAACTTGTAATTTTAATTGTCTATGCATTTGGTTTTGTTGATTGGTCTTTTATTAATATGATTAGTTTAGGTGTTGCTGCAATTTTATTGTATAATGTCTTAGCAGGAATATTAATATGGACTGGTTCAAGGACTAAAAAAAAGGAATAAGATGAAACAAAAGATACCTAAATTAAGCATTGCCTTGGGGATAGTTGCGATATTCATAATCATTGTATCAACAGTACAATGGTTATTTTTATATCCAGACATGAGTCAGTTTGCTCTTGCAGTAAGCATTGCAGTTGTAGTCTTTGGTTTTGCATACATCTATAAAACAATGAAAGCAATTGATAAACACATTGGTGAATTTGATGTTGCCCTTGATGGTATGAATAATTCTTATTGGGATGAGATTGATAAAATAAATAAGAAGATAGATAAAGATGGATGAAGATTTATTTAATTTTATTATAGGTATTGTCTTAATTACAGTCTTTTCTATACCAGTTTTTCTTGGTTTTTTTATAGATAATATCATTGTCAAGATAGTTTCAATATTTTTTTTAGTAATAATAATACTATTTTTTGCAACTTTATATGAAACTTGCTTTGAAAATAAAAGATTAAAGAAGGAGATAGATAAATGGAAGAAAAAATTAAAACAAAAGAAATAGATAATTCAATGGATGCTCAAATGATAATCAACATAGTTGAAATAGAATTAGAAAAAAAATATAGTTATAAGGAGGTAAAAAAATATGAATAAGAAAATATTATTATTCGGATTACCCCTTTTAGCGATTGGTTTAGTTTTTGCAGCAGTGTACTTTAGTTCAGTTGAAACAAGTGCTACTATTTCAGAACCATTAAGTTCAAGTGATACAGATTTAAGTTTAAGTGCTTATCCTGGAGAAACATTAGTTGAAACAATTTCCGTGAAAAATCTTGCTAGTGTTCCATTATCAGTAAATTTATTGTGGGTTGAAACATCAAATAGGTATTCTCTTGATAACTTATTGGGAGATTGTATGCCTTATCCAAACATCACTTGTGAGAAGAGAATTGTAATTCCACAAGCAGATTTAGGGATTGTTAATTCTAAATTGATTAATTTAGATACAATTAGCTGGAGTGCAGAAGTTTTAGCTGGTTACTTACCACATGTTGATGTGTTTTTAGATAATGGAGAAACTTTAGTGTTTGAATATGCAAAAGTAGCTACACCATGTGACAATGCACAATATCCAGATGGAGAATTAGATACATTTGCTGATAAGGGAATGGTTGATAGTGATGCTAAAGCTTGGTTAAGTAGTGGTCCTGCTGGTCCTTGTGGAGATTCAACTTTTGATGCAAACCATTCTAGTTTAGCAGATTGGAAAATACGTTACCCTACTGCTAAAATAACAAAGATAGAAATAGAAATAGACAATTGGATTTCAGCTAGTAACTCAAACATTGGGAACATAAGAGTTAATGGAGATAAAGTAGCAGATGGTGTTTCATACACAATGTATACTCCTATACAAGTTGTTCAACCAGGAGTTACTACTGATGTAGATGTTTCAGTAACCTATGCAACTGGTAGTCCAATTGGAGAAATATCTGGAAGAGTTGAGTTAAGCAGAAGTTAAACAAACAAAATTTATTATTATTTTTTTTATTTTTTAATTTAAGGTAAAGAGGAGAGAATAATATGATAAAAATATGTAAACATTGTAAAAAAGAATTTGAAGCAGAAAGAGATAGAAGGGAATATTGTTCTCTTAAATGCTCTGCACAAAATAGTACAAAAATCGCAGGAAAGGCATCACACAAAATCCCAAAAACAAATGAAAATAATCCAAATTGGAAAGATGGAATAAGTAAAGATAAATATCATTATAAGAAGATTCAGAAAGAAAGATATCCTGAAAAAGCAAAAGCGAGGGAAGATGTTCAAAAAGCATTAAAGTCTGGTAAGTTAATAAAACCAAACATTTGTAGGATTTGTGGAGAATATTTTGAAGATAAGGGAAATATCCATGGACATCATGAAGATTATAATCAATCATTAAAGGTTGTATGGTGTTGTAGAAAATGCCATCGGGAGTTGGATCGGGTGAAATAATCCTGCCTCTGCCATTTGGGATTGAGAGATACAGAAGTACAATGGAGAATCATACCCGAAAAGCCCAGTGAGATCATATGTGATTTTGCTGGGTTTTATAATCAAGAAACAAAATGAACAAACAAACAATAGTAATAATATTTGGAATAGCTTTAATCAGCTTAGCATCAGCGATTTATCCTGGAGAATGTGAAACAATAAAATTCCCAAACACCGACGATGTTAACTTTACTATAATCTCAAACACTTCTTCTATGGAGGGATTTACTTGGAACAAAACAGAATATGATATAGGGTATTGTTTCCCAACATATTTACCTACTGGAAACTATTCTTTTACATGGAGCAATTATAAAGATAGTGTTTCTGGACCAAAAATAGTTAATCATTACTATTCAAGTGGGAGTGGTGGTACAAGGTATGAAACAGAATATGTTTATAGAAATATGACTAAGTATATTGAAAGAAATGATACAATCTGCATAGATAATGAATTAGATGAGGGCTCATGCGAAGAAACCTTTGATTCATTCCCTTATATGATTGGGATAATGTTAGTTTACTTAGTTGCTTTCTCAATCTTTCAAATAATATCAAGGATTAGAAGAAAGAAAGCGAAGCAGCAGGAAGAACCTGAGCAGGAAGAACCTGAGCAGGAAGAACCTGAGGAACCTATAGATAACTTATTTAATCCGGAGGAAGAATAAAATGATAAAGATAATAGGAACAACACATCTTATGAGTAAGGAATCAATTGAGAAAATTATCAAGGAAGAAAAACCAGAGGTACTAGGGGTAGAATTATGTGAGACAAGATTTAAAATATTTACAAACCCCCTGGAAAATATCAGAGAAAAAGATGAATCTCTTTTAGGAGAAATAACCAAAGGAATGAAAGAAAAAGCTGAAGAAGAAAAATTAGATTATGGTTCAGATATGAAAACAGTAATGTTCTATGCAATAAACAATAATATTCCTTTAGTCTTAGTAGATAAGGATATTTTACAGATAAGGAAAGAGATGGCTACAATTCCCCTGGAAGAACAAAAATATTTGCAGAATGAATTAATGAAATTTAAATCTAAACCCTTACAAAAAGAAGTAGATGAAGAAGAAATTATTAAGAAGATGAAGGAAGAAATTCCTACAGCATATGAAATTTTAGTTGAAGATAGAAACAAATACATTACAAATAAAATAAAAGAAGCAATGGAAAAATTCAAAGATAAAAAGATATTAATATTTTTAGGTAAAGCCCATGTTAAAGAAGTTGAAGGGAGGTTGAAGAATAAATAAAATGGAAAAATATAAAATTGAAAGAGACCCCTCACAAATACTTTGTAGATATTGGATATGGGAAGATGATTCTCCAATAGGTGCAAAGATGACATTATCAGGAGCAAAAAGATTTATAGCTAAAAAGTAAAATAGTTTGGGAAGATAAAACACAACCTAGAGAGGTGAAGGGAGAATAAAATGAAAAGAAAAGAAGAAATATTATTATTTAAAGCATTAGAAGCAATAACAGAAAATCAAGAAGAATTAGCAAGGGTTATATGTCATGAAGAAAATAAAATTAAAATTATAATAAAAAAGTTTAGATTGGAGGACAAAACAGATGAATTAAATAGTCAAATTAAGAATGAATAAACAAGAACTGAAGAAAAAATATACTGAAAAAGACATAGGAGATGTTTTCATATTTGTGATTGTTCCCCTATTTATTTGGTCTGCAATACTTTGTTTTATTATTACCTTTGAATATAATAAATATATTGGAATTCCTGCTTTAGTAATAACCGTGATCTTAACTTGGTTTTTACTAAAGAGGCTGAAATTTATAATCTAAAATGAACAAACAAGATAAAGATTTAGAAATGGCTAAGAAAAGTATTGAAAAGGCATTGAAAAAAAGGTATAGAATAAAATTTCCTTCTAAAATTGGAGATGTCTTTGGAAATATAGTTCTGTTTATCTTAGTTCTTTTTGCGATTATACTAAGACCAATAAATTTACTTATTGTAGGAGCAGTCTTTATAATAATATTACTAATAATTTAAAATGAACAAACAAGAACTGAAGAAAGCATATGATGAAGGATTAATCAACCAGGAAAGTTATAAGGATGAGTTATTCAAACTAGAGACAGCCCCAAGGCCGAAGAAGAAAGAGAAGAGAATCTACGAACATGTAAATGATGAAGATTTCCTTAAACTATTAAAGCATACAAAGAAACCACACCATAGAATTGCATTCTTGTTAGGATTTGCAAGTGGCTTAAGGATAAGTGAAATTATTGGAGGCAGAAGAAATGATGGAACAATCATGCAAAAGCTACAACCAGAAGATATTCATTTGAAAGAACATAAGATATTTGTTAGACAAGCCAAGGGAAGAAAAGATAGAGTAACTTATGCACCAAAACAATTAAGGGAAAGGGATTTAAAATACTTCCCTCTTAAGTCAGGCAAGAGAGCTTTGCAGGCAGCATTCTTAAGTATCAGTATGAGAGCTGGAATAAACCGGCAGATAGGAACTTATCGCAGGAACAATAAGGATGTACCAATCTACAGATACCACTTCCACTGCCTTAGATCAAGTTTTGTAACCAGGGCTTTGAATGAAGGTGTTCCACCACATCAAGTCATGTTATTAGCCGGTCATGAAAGCCTAAGTACAACAACAGGCTATGCTAAATCAAATCCGGTTGATGCCATAGAACAACTAATGCGGAGGGGATTATGAGAGACCCAGAAAGAATAAAAAGAATTTGTGAGAAGTTGGAAAAGTTGTGGTTACAACATTCAGATATGCGTTTAGGCCAGCTTTTAGAGAACTTTGTGTTTACACATGGTTATCGTGGAGACGTAACAAGTTTAGCATTATTTTATCAGGAAGATGATGAAACAGAAAAAAAATTGGAGATAGACAATACGAAATTGTCTACAGAAGAAAATGAATAATTACCCAAAGAATATTTTCAAGTGTGAGACTTGTGGGACTATAATCTCAACAGAATCTTCCTCAAGGAATTGTTTAAAGTGTGAAACCCCTATGGTGTTCTTGGGTACAGATAAAGACAAAGATAAATTTATTCATAAGCCAAAAGATGATTGAGTTTAATTGGAAAATCGTAATAATCGTATTGATATTATTAGTCGTAGCCGACAAAGCAATAACAGTAGCAAACTTAAATGCAATAAAAGAAAACTTCCCAAAGATTGATCCAATCAAGGCAGAAAAGAATCCTCTTGCAAGATTCTTCTTTCAGAAGTTTGGTTTAACTTGGGGAACAATTTTGTATGGTGTCATTTCCTTAGCCACAGCATTTCTTTTTATGTTTTTATTAAGTACATTTCTTAAAGGATTGGGTGTTCCAAATGCTTTAAGTATTTCGTTGTATGTTTTAATGTTGTTTTACGGGTTTGTTCTGGCCAATAATTTTTATTTCCTGCTTAAATTTAATAAATTAATTCCCTAAAAAATGACAGAACGAAATATAGACTTAGAACAATGTTATAAGTTCGTATATGAATGCGAATGCGGAAAGAAGTATGGCAGTGACAGAAAAGAAAAAGGCAAACATATTTGCCCAATATGCGAAGGAAAATTTAAATAATTCTAGCTAAAATTTAAGAATGTTACCGTAACGAATTTCCTATTTGTTACTACTTTATAGTGATTAGAAAAGTTTATAAAGGGTGATTACAATTAACTTAATAGTAGTAACGAACTAAGTTCATTACAATAACAAACTTCGTTCGTTATAGTAACAATCTAGGAAGGAAAATAAGGTGAATGTAACAGATATAAAATTTCAGCTATACAATGTTCTAAGCTGTAATGGATTCGAAACTTCTGAAGGAGTTGGATTATCCTTTGGACCATGTGCTCAAGCAAAGCTTGGGTTTGTTATATTGTTTTTCATTAATGCCCTTATAAGAAAATGGATTGGGGAAACTTTCGATATTGAATACTCTTTCTTGGGTGGTATGATTGGTGGTTTTTTATGTTACCTAATACTAACAACAATCTTTGGTAATTTTGTACTAGCTTTTGTTGCAGGATTAATTGGAATAGGTCTTGGTGGATTCTTAGGTGGTAGAATATTTGGAGGTGGTGAAGAATGAGTGAAGAAATAATAAATGACTGGTTTGGTTTATTTTGTTTTATTAGTTTATCTTTTTCAATTTTAGTTATTGGTGTAAGTATATTGCCAAACTTGCGGGAAGAAGTTCAAACAATTTTTTCATTTACACTACTATTCGGTGGAGTTTATCTTGGAAGGAAGATTGTTGATTATATTGAAAGTAAATTAAAAAAGAAAAAGGAGAGTAAAAATGTTCCGTAAAAAACCTAAAAAACCCCAGGAAAGGGAAAAATTCAAATTCATCTTCCCAAACTTTGCTGCAAAGATGATGAAGGATGTGCCACTAAGAGCTCAACTAGAAGGTAGTTTATTATCTATGTTTTTGATAATGATTTCCCTAACACTCATGGCGATATATTTTTTATTCTTTGGAGAACAAGGCTGGGTTTATAAAACATTGCTCTTAGTAAATCTTGTATGTGGTTTCCTTTTCCTAAGCAGTTTTTTAGTTACAACATATCAGCAATATATAACCCACATGTCAGCGATGGGCTTTAATCCTCAAAAAGAAAGAGAAGATGTTTTAAAAAGGGGCAACCTATTCAAAAGGATCAAACTAGCACTCAAGGAAAGAAAGAAAGTCAAAATGAAAGAGAAGAAAAGTAAAGCTCCATTACTTCCAAACTTTGTGAGTGAATCACTTGAAAGTATGAAAGAGATTGACAATGACAAGGATAAGGAAATGGAAAGGTTAAAAAGAGTAGCTCAAGGACTACAAGAAAGATCTTTAGAAGATACAAATAGAAATGAAAAGGAGGTTAATGAAAAATATGGAAAAAAATGAATTACCACAGCAACAAACTAATGGTGAAGATGAATTTGAAGAAGAAATAAAAGCTGTAGAAGATGAAATAGATGAAGAAGATGAACAGGAAGTTCCGAAACAGAAAGCTCAGTACCCAACAAAATCAGGTAGGGAAGATGAAGAAATACCAACTCCGGCTATTAATAAACAAACTACAAAAAAAGAGAGACCAATAAGTGAAACCTACGAAGCTTTTGTTCAATCATCAAGGTTTGGATTAACTAACACTGTAACAGGAGAATTAATTGAAGGATTTGATGAGAAGAAAGACCAAGGACATGTCTTAGCTTATAAAACTATATTAAATCAACTTAGTAAAATAGCAATTTCTTTGGGTGTATAAAATGAAGGAAGAAGAAATAAAGATTGGACAAATTGAAAAATCAAAGAAACAAGTTAAACAAAAGAAACAAGTTTCGAAACAAGTTTCTGAAAAAGTAAGAAGGTCTATGTTAACAGCCTTTGTATTATTATTCCCTTCTTTGATAATTGTTTCATTAATGGCAAAACTACCACTCATGGTGTATGCTATAGCTTGGTTTTTTTATCAGGCAGTATTAGTTAAAAATTTTATTGATGATCACTACAAGGATGTACAATGATTAAACTAATTTTTACTGCAGGACGTGAGACAATTACTATTGAAGTAGAAGATAAAATAGTGGTTTATAGGGATAGAAAATTCCCACAAGGAATTAAAGTTCTTCCAAAAGATAAAAACTTTGAAACTATAGTTTTAATGTCAAGAAATAGAATCCCAAAGGAAGTTATTGATTTAGTTAGGGATGCTAATCAAGGGAAAAACTTACAAGAGTATCAAGAGGCAAAAAATGATGAAGACCTTGTCAAGATAGTAAAAAGAGATGCTGAACTAAAAGGTTGTATATTTCAAAAGAGGATGGACTTATAAAATGGAAACTTTAGATGCAATAGTTGGGCTAGTTGTGATTGGAGCATTCTTTTTTATAATTGGATCAAAAATTTATGAACACGAAAAAGACCATCTTAAACCATTTGTAGATAAAATTAAAGTGTGGCTTGAAAAAGGAAAAGATTCATTAGATTCTCCAGAAATTGAAGACTCTAATAATCCTTGGGACCATGAATTAGAATTTAGGGGACAAACAAAATGACAGAAGATAACAAAGCTAACAAGGCTAACTTTAAAAGGAAAGGATTTAGGGTAAACATTACTTTACAAAATGTAATTATTGTTATCTTATTGATAGGTTACCTCGTAACATTCTATACATACAAACATGATATTAATCAATATACAGAAATCATTGAAAACCCAAAAAAGTTATGTTCTATTTATTATGGTAATCTAATAGAGAAAATCACATCTCCATTAGAATCCTCTGAAACTAAAGAAAATATTAGTAAAATCTTTAATGAGATAATTATTTCTGGGAAAGATGGTAAATGAAAATCCTAAAAAAATAATAAGGCCCTCTTGGGAACATGCCTTACTTTATAAAAGAATTAAAGCAAAAGCAAAACTTGGACCTACTGTATTGCCAAGAGTAATTATTACTGAACTAAAAAGAATCTCAAGGGTTCCAAATACCTTACATTATCCAATCCTTAAACAGATGGAAGAGGAAGGTCTTATTAAAAGAATCAACCATCAGAGGTATGAAGTGAGTGGGTTGGGAAAAAATGAAAGAATTAAAGAAATTAATCAAAAATTAAAAGAATTAGAGATGGTTAGGAAAAGAGATAGGATGTTAAAAGCAATGGAAGAATGTGGAATAATAAAAAAAGCTAAGGGAACTAAATTTAGAATATTAACCTCTGATTGTGATAAAAAGATAGAACTCCTTGGAGATTATACACTTTGGTGAATATAACCTTACAAAAGCAGATGTCTTACTCTCAGAACACTCCATTTCGCTCATACAAAGCCACAGAGCAACGAAAAAGAATTAATCACTCATAGCCCCAAAGGCTTGAAAACCTATACCAAGAGCTAATCCAACAATCATAAGTTTACCAACACCAACCATAGCATCCTTTGTATTTCCAACTATCTCTTTCGGTTTTTTTCTTTCATCTCCAAACCAAGAAACTTTGTCAGACATAAGATACTCCTTATTGTGTTTTTAAAATTATAATGCTGCTACTTGACCAGATACAATTCCAATCATCGGAACACCCATCATAATATTTGCAAATCCTCCAATCATTTTTTTACCATTAGCTTTCTTTTTTCCATTACCCCAAAAACTATTTCTAGGAATCATTTGAGTTGATCTTCCAAGCACTGAAAGACTCATCACTCCAGGAATAAGATTTGCTACTGCTGCTGTAAATACCATTTTATTTACTTATACTATCCCTGCGTCCTTACCTACACTATAAAATAAACCTAAACCAAGACCCAATATTGCTAACGCAAAGAATCCTGCAACAAGGTTCATAATTGATCTTCCCCAAGGAAGATTAAGATAATCATCTGCACAATAAGTATAATCTATGAATGTGTCATTCACATAATCAACAGTCATAGGGTCACTAGCTAAAACCTGTAAAATACCAGATGTTGAATAAAAGTTATAATCTGTAGCAGATACTTTATCTTCAGTAATATTACCCCATAAAAAACCAGAAATTGGACAATCAGTTACTTTCCATCCTGTTGGAACATTTGTTACTGTAAAATTACTCACGGTAATATTTATTCCTCCTGTCTCATTTCTTGCATCAGAGATATCTAAAGTTTCATTTATAATGTTCAGTTTACTTGTAATTAAAGCACTGCTATTTGCAACAGAAGCGATTAGTACAAGTCCAACTATAATCATAAAAAAACCAATAATGATTTTTGATACACTATTATTTTCCATAATATTCTATTAATATTTAACCTCCTATGATTTATACGAGTAGTTTAAGTTATTTAAATGTTTGTATAATTTTACATTTATCTAATCAATTATCTTATTGTATGAATAAAAATTAACTAATTAAATCTGAAATATATCTAATTAAAATAGGTGCTAATAAAATTACTCCACCAACACCCAAAGAAACGATAACCCCAATAGTAAACAATCTTCCAAATGTCATCCCACCAGCATAGAAAGATTTGGCTGCCATAACTATTATGAACAACCCAACAAACATGATAAAAATTTTAATAACATCAACCATCCCTAAAGTAAAAACTGAATACTCTATTGGTAAATCAATAGTGAAAGATACTGAATCTGTTACATTGATACCATCAAAATTTTCTGCTTTAACTATCCATACATTGTTTCCTTCAACACTAGTTATTCCTGTAACATTATCCCCACAAGTTATACCAACATAACCACCACCAATACCTAAATTATACCAGCAATTTACAGCATATGAAATAGTGTAATTCAGAGCAATAAAATTTACTTCATACTCTCCAGCTGTGGGATAAACAATATTCACAATAGCCAAGGGGTTAGCAGTTACATTAATATAAAGATACTTTTCAAATCCAGTATAATTTTGATTTCCTGGATATGTGAAATTTACCAGAAAGAATCCAGTAGTATTAAACTGCTCTTGATCACTAATTGGTGAGCTTCCACTATCGAATAATGTTGTATCAATATAAACAGAAATATCCCCAGAGCCAGTATCTAATGTTGCAGTTATATTAACATGTGCAGTTCTATTGATTGAATAATTTGTAGCTGAACCATTTAAAAGCAAAGTCCCATCTCCTGTTTCTATATCTACTGTTAAAGCAAAGGTATCTAAACTAGAAACAGTAGAATAATTTTGTCCCCCAGTTACATTATAAATATAATTATATGTTCCAACCCCCAAGACTGTTGCATCTGGATTGCTTACAATTGTTTCATCCCTTAATAATCTATATACTAAATCACCATCTCCAGGATTAGATTCAGTTCCTATTACATTCCCTATTGTTCCATAAGTTATTGGAGAAGTTCCAGCCAAAGTTCCAGTTGGAACTGCTTGATTAACTGTAATGTACCAATTACTTTCATTTGCAGTATAATTATTATTTCCTGATGTAGAAACATTTACAAACCAAATATTAGCTCCAAGAGTATAGTTATTTGCATTAATAAGTGTAGTTCCATTCACATCTATTGTTGCTATTGTTAAATTATTTGATATACTTACATTCACCTGCTGTGGGAATGTAACCGTCAAATTACTTACTATGTTGTTTAATAATGTAATAAAAGTATCTCCTGCTTGGTTGATAGTTATATCTTTTGTAATTGAATTAGCAGTAAAGTTTACATTTCCCACTGTTGAGTAATTAAAAGTCAAAGGAGATACACCAACCCCATAAATATCATTCGCTTTATCTAAAGCACAGGATAACTGAGCAGGACAATTACTTCCGATTACATCTGTAATTGTTCCATAAGTTATTGGAGTTGTTCCAGAGATTCCTAATATATAAGATGAATTCTGATTTATAGTTACTGTAAACTCTGATGATGTTGCAGAATAATTATTATTTCCTGCCGTTGAATAATTTGCAGATATATCTCCTGCTCGATAAATAGCATTAGAGATATTTAATGCACAAGATAACTGAGTAGGACAATCACTTCCAGTAAAATCAGTTGTTGCTGGATATTCTATTGGAGTTGTAGCAGTTAAACCAAGTATAAGAGATGTATTTTTATTTACCACTAAATCTTTTGTTATACTTCCGGAAGTATAATTATTACAACTAGCAGTAGAATAATTAAATGTCCAGGTACCAACACCAAAAATTCCATTACTTAAATCCAAAGAATAAGAACATCCCCCATCCCCTGGGTTAGTTTCTGATTCAGAGAAGTCAGAAGTAATCCCAAATTCAATAGGGGTAGTTCCAGAGATTGCCATATTTATTGAAGGGTTGCCCTTAGTTACATTTACCCAAAAATAACTTGAATTGAGATTATTTGCGGTATCATTAATTGTTACATTTAAGTTATATAATGCAGAAGCTAAAAGTGTATTATTTTGTAAATAACCTGAACAATTTATTTGAAAATTAGTTGTATCATTTACCTCAAAACAACCAAACTCTGTTTCATCTGTTGCATTTATAATATAATTAAAAGCAATTCCATAAGTGATTGTTTGATTTTGTGGTGTGTTATTTGTGAAGTATGGGGGGATTGTATCTGCATCCTCTTCTTCTGCTCCAAAACTAAACTTACTAAAGTTTGAATTTTGATGTTCTCTTAAAACTCTGTTAGCAGACCAAATAGCATTTACAACAATAATCTCATCAAGTATTGGATCTTCATTTCCGACCCAAGGGATTGTATTAATTGTTAAGTCATTTCCTGTATTACTTAAATCAACATTAAGAGTATCTACATTGTCTACTTTAGTAGATAATGTTCCATTTTGATAACCAGTTACATCTGCAAAAGTTCTTCCTGCCATAGTGAAAGCATTTGATTTCCAGCCAGAAATAGATTTCTCAAAATTAATGGTAGACTGAACTCCCCCTTGAATTCTTATAATACGGATAGTTTCTAAAGAATACATAAAAGAGAAAACAGAGGCACTCGATGTCCCCTTAGTAATGAAGTGCCTATCTCCTGAGGGAACACCATTAGTTGCTGAACGAAATGCATAAGTATAATCTCCTGTTGTATCTCCTCCAAAAGCATTATCAAGATTTACAGAACTTCCACAATTTGCGGTAGCATCACTATCAAAATCAAAAGCATAACCCATTGGGCTAACAATCCAACCTGCATCTGTTGAAAGAGTACAAGCGTCTGCTCCTGTTGTAGAAGCAACATTTGTGCCTGAACCTTCATCAAAAGGATAATAAACAACTAAATCATCATAAATAAGATTTCCGTCTTTTGTTGAGGAAGCACCATCATTATCATAATACATACAAACATCATCACTCAACTCACCAGAATCAAGAGTAGGAACTTTCACTTTGAATAATGCAGAATTAGAATCTATAACTTTAATCGGATAATAAACTATCTCTGTATCTTGTGTTTCATCACAAGCATTATCAATGAATCTTATATCATCAAAATCTACCTGCATATCACTATCAAAAGAAACATTAAGAAGAATCGTTGCATTAGTTAATGAAGAACCAACACCAGTAATAGACACTGATTTCCTTTTTAACCAATCTTCATGCCACCAAGCCCATTCAGTTAATTCTTTCCCAAAAGAAGTTGTAATCCAATCTACTCTTTCGTTGGCTTTTTTCTTTCCTTCAATCCTCCATTTATATTCTCCTGCTTCTAAAATTTCAAAATTATATTCTTCCCAAAACTCTCTTGTTTCAGTTTCCTTGTGAGTTCCAATAAATTCATTAGTACAGGTATTATATGTAGTTTGATTTATTTCATCAAAAAAATCTTCACATATTTCCTTGAAATCATTAACTTCAACTTCATATTCTTCTATTTCCCATATTAATATTCTACTTCTCTCTAAGTTTATTTCCTCACCTGCTAAATTTTTGAAGTTTAAATCACTAAATAATTTTCCGTCTTCATATAATGTTACAGTTCCTTCTGCATAACAATCAATTAAGCATTGGTCTGTATTGTCTGTTAGTTTATATTCTATAAGTTTTCTGTCTTCGGTTTGAAATAAGATTGGTGTTGCAGTATCCCAAATCTCTATCTTTCCATACTTTTCTTCTTCTTCAAATACTTTATAATTATCTGCTCCACTCCAATCTAATGCAGAAATAGTCCCAATAACAAATAAACCAAGAAATAAACTAATGGTTAATAAGAGAAAAACCTTTGACTTTTGTGTGTTTTTTTTTTAGTATTTACCATTTTATAAATGATTTCTTTTTCTTTTAACTCCACCTCGTTCTAGAACAGAATCTTCTGGTCTATTAAATTCATTCCCTTGGCTTAATAAATTTGATTTTTTTTGAAACATTATTGACTTTCCACCAGTTACAATAACTTGTGGTTCAGAACGATGAAACATATTAGAATCTATTTGTGGATGAATTATCCCTGGAACTTGTCTTACAGAATATGGTTCTGCTTGAGAAGGAAGTTGTTGCCTACCTTGTTGTGGACTCAATAATCCTCCACCAACTCTACCAAACATTTCTCCAGCCCTTGTAATAAAATTAGCCCTTTGTTGTGTAGGTTGCCCCGGTTGTCTTTTTAATCGTTCAACTTGCTGTTGATATAATTGTCGTTCTCTAATGCTTGCTACTCTTGCTTCATGATCCATGTCTGGTGCATCAAGAAATTGATCTTCACCAGTTTGTTGAAAACGAGGATCTTGTGCCATAGCAATCTGTTCTGCTTCATATTGCTCTTGTATTCCTGCTTGTCTCTTAGCTTGAGCTAATCTCCTTTTAGCCTTTACTTCAGACATCATTTTACGATAAATATGTGTTGGAACTTTTACTGGGCCAACTCCTGGTACAAATCTTGTTTTGTAAGTACCATGTGGTCTTCCTCTACCACCTTCTGGTTTCTTCCCCTTTCCAGTATAACTACTAACTGTTCCAGCTAATGCTTCTTGAGGTACAAGAGCTCCAAGAATTCCGGTTACTGCCCTACTAATCTTTTTTGATTTTTCCCTTGAGATTCTTGGACGAGATCGTGGTAATTCAGCCGATTCAAATGCCCTAACAAATTTCCCTACTTTTGCCTTAAGATTTTTTCCTTCTACCATTTTTTTTATTTATTTGTCGTTTTCTGTAAATAATTAAACCATTAAAGTTATTTAAATGTTTCTATGATTTTACATAGCTAATTTATTAACTAACCCATACTACCCCGATTAATCATCCTAGGCAATACTAATAAATTTATGAATACTGTAGCAATTGTCATCAAAACTGATATTAAAATTTGACCATACCCGATCGCCATTATGAGGATAAATATATAATTATAAGTTAAACAAGTCTCCTGAGAAGTCCCTCCAAGTACTAAAATAATATACATTATTATTGCTAATCCAAACACCGCTGCCCAGAAGCTTCCAAATACTTCTACCACAAATAAAGTCCATAACGACATCATTTTCTTTTCACCTCTTTGATAATTTTTGCTCCTTTAGATTGATTATCTTTAACCAGTAACCACTGATGGTTCCCAGGAGCAAAAGCAAGTTTCACTTCTTCTGGCTTATTTAAATTAAACGATACTAAAGGAATAATATGATCGATATGATATTCTCCTCTATCTTTTGGGAATGGTTTGAGATGTTCTATTATTGCTTCATAATCTATTTCATATTCTTTTGATTTCTTTATCTTTCCATCTTTAGTATAATCTATTATTGCATGATTTAACCGACATCTCAATCTACAAGTTATAGCATATTTATCATCAGTCTTAAGTCTTTTTCTACGATCCTCATTCCTCTTTTCTTTTATATCTTCTCTAGAGTTATATTTTTTTCTAGATTCTTTTCTTATTTTTATCGCTTCTGACCTACTACGATATTCCTTATCTTGTTTTTTTATTTTTTCTTCATTCATTTTCCTATACTCTTTTTTATACTCTCTTTCTCTTTTTTTAACTTCAGGTTTCTTTCTATGTTCCCTCTTTCTTCTTTTAATTTCATTTTTATTCTTTTGGTTATACTCCTTAAAATATTCTTTTCTATCAGTTTTTTTTGTTTGTTTTTTGTTTATCATTTTATTTCTCACTAAGAGGTCGGGCGGCCACTCCACCACTCAAGTACAGCAAGTACATAAAACAATCCTATTAACCCAGCAGTAGATATGAATGCCATAATTGCTATCGAACATGGCTCTATACTCGTACAACCAAAGATTGATGAATTGTTCATGAAAACATTATACAAACTAATCATAGGGATTGCTCCAAAACCAAAAAACATCATAGCTATAGGCATAAACAAAACAGTATCTGATTTAGTAATTAAATATACCCCAACAGCAAAAGCTCCAGCGATCCCAATGATTCCTGCGATAGTTGTCAAAACATCTGTTGCACTCCAATCAGTTGGGTCTGCTATAAAATCCCAAACAGCAGTGCCTGTATTATTAATAATTGTTGATGAATTATATGGATCTAATCCATACGTCTCTTCACTATATGCCCCTGTATAAAACATAATTGTTACTTGTATGATTACTAAAAGCATTATTATTGGTGCTAGTTTCATTCTATCTTCCTAGCCAACAGGTTGGCTACCTTCATTTTATCTTTATTTTTCATTTTATCTATTCTTTTGTGTAAATAAGCTAACTCCTATGTAGTGTGTGACTGTAATTATTAGCATGTATCCTAATATAAGATAATTATTAACAAAGTAACTAACTCCAAAATTATCCAAATAAAAGAATCCTTTGGCATCTGGAAATCCTGCTATACTCCCCATAAAAACAACTGCTGTTAAGAATATTAAAAATGCTCCAGGATTAGATGAATCAAATTTGGTAAACTTATTAAAGACAGCAATACCTATTGCTAAAAACAGAAAGATAAATACTATTCTACTGAAATCAGATGTATTAGTTATATCCTCTCCTTCCTCATGCCAATCATCGAATGCTGTTCTAAGGTTAAGCCAAAATTGTTGGAATGTTCCATCTCTCTTAGTTATATTAACATTTATCCAATGAGCATCTGCATCTAACAAAATATATCCATCTCCTAAATCAATATAATATCTTCCTTTTATATTACTAAAATCAGTTACAGTATAAAGTTTAGAGATAGTACATCCTGCAGCAGCACAAGCAGAAGTTTGAGATGTCAAAATAAAACCACTACCATTTACTATTTCAAATTTAGCATTAACAAGATTACTTTTTGAAGAAGCAACCTGAAATGAAAAATTCTGTTGACCTATTGTTATTAATCCAGATCTAGGTAACAAGAAATATTTAATTCCTTCAATTGGGGCAACATAAATTTCATCGCTTATTCCGAGACAATCAATTGTTGCTGTATATGTTGTTTGTGTTGGTCTAATTGTTTCTGTATTTGTAACACATCCCCCTTTTTCTATAGTAAATCTATGATTATAATCTGGGTTAACCCAAAATGTTACAGCTCCCGCCCCATCTGTTACTTCCTTTCCAATAACAGTCCACACACCAGAGAATTGCCTTTCTGCTGTCACCGCAGCAATCTTAACAACATCTCCATTCTCATCTACAACCTGAATGGTAGAATAAATTCCATCAGCACTTGAAAGCAAGTATAATATTTTATGAGTTATCGTGCTTGTTAAATCAGTATTATCATCAAACTTTCTTTGTGGATAACCTGAAGAAGAATATTGAACTTCTCTAGTATTATGCATTGTTTCTCCAGCAGGAGTAAAACAGAAATCAAATTCACTACTATTAGTTAAATTAGAATATACTAACTCATTAGTAAGAACACCATTTCCAAGCCAATATGTAAATGTTGAAGTATCAATTTGTCCACCAATTCTTGTCAATGTTTCTTCATCTAAAAAAGTAAAGTTAAGGAATACATCACTAAGTGTGGCATTACATTGATCAAATATAATCTCATTAACTTCTTGATATTTTGTTGTAGAATTTGCACTAAATATTGAATCAAAAGTAAGGTCCCAATAAAAAGTCCTATTTTCAAAGGTATTAAAAAGATCTATATTTAAACTCCTAGTAAACTTAATTTCCCCTCCACCACCAGAAGCTGTTCCAGCATAAGCTGTTCCGTTGTAAACTAAATCTGCTGTAACTGAAGTAATGTAATTACCATACGAAATATTAATCACAAAATTTTCTGTCATAGTATCATAAGTAGTAGTATTAAATATTTGTGAGTTCTCATTTATAGTATCAAGTGTTCTATTTTCTATACTATACCCACAATAAGTTGTTCCTCCAACTGAATCCACACAAGAAAGAAAGTTCCAGGAATAATTAAAATTTGGAGGAATAGAAGATAAAGTAAGATTTGTTATGTTAATCTCTCCACTTATTGTTGTAAAATTAGTTCTGAAGATAGTTCCATTCGGATGCCAAAGATAAAGTGTTGTATTCCTTGAAGATGCACTTAAAGCTCCAACACTTTTTCCAGAAAATGTTACTGTTTGACTTCGGTTAAATGAATCATCATCAGGATATAATAAAGAAACAATGATGAATCCTTGAGCCATATCCTCAATTATCTCTTCTGCACTTCTTTCGTGATCCCATAACATTAATTCATCTATTGAACCATTAAATGGATTATCTCCTGGATTAAAAGCCGAAGTACATTGCTTACCAATACAAGAACCATCTAATGCACCAGGATATGTTGAAATTGATTTACTTGTTGAATTAACTGAAACACCATTAATATAAAGAGACATATTTGTATTATTCCATGTTCCCGCAATATGAACATAACCAGAGGTATTTATATTTACTGGATCATTAAATGAAATAATTTCATAACTTCCCCCTGATATTGGTATCCCTAAATGAAGGTCAGTTCCAAGAATTCTAAAAAGTAAAGCATTTTGAGAACCTGTAGATGCACTCCAAATACTTTTATTTGTTAATGTTTCATTAACCTTAACCCATACTTCAATAGTCCCATTAACTTGTGAAGGAATAATTGATGTACTTAAATTAGTAAGATAATTATCTAAATTCCCCGTCCAAAGACTTGCATTCCCAAACTTCCCCTCGCCAAAAGGAACTGTTCCACTCAAGGTGAAATTAGTTTTACCTAAAGAATCATTATAAGTATTATCAAAAGTATACCAAGCTAATAATCCTTCAGAATTTATACCATTCCAAAAAGCAAATTCTGTTAACCATTGACCAAAAACTTGAATCTGATGATCATAAATACTCCCTCTTTCAATATAACCTTTTAATTCTATATAATAAGTACTAGGTTCTTTGGAAGTATATTCATAAGTATCACTCAATTTTTCTGCTCTATTATTAGGATATAACTCATCTCTTATAGTTACTGTAATATCTCCTTCTTTCGTTGTAAATCCTTCTGCTCCTTTAATTTTCTCTAATCTTAAATCTTCTATAATTCTTCCTGGTTCATAATTTGTAACTTTATAAATAGCCCTACACATTGTAGAGTATGCTTCTCCACAATTTTCTGTATTAAGAACCAATTCAATATCTGCTAATTTATTCTCTTTATCAAAAAATAGAAAGCCACTATCCCAAACTTCCACTCTTCCATAATCACTAGCATCTTCTTTATGTTCTTTGAAATTATCTATTGACCAATCTGCTAATATCAAGGGCATAACTAAAAGACTCATACAGAATATTAAAACTAATTTTTTATACATCATTCCATCTAGAAGGAATGATTAATATCCTGCGTATGCTGGTTGCTGCATTTGACCACCACCAAATAATCCTGCTTTTTGAGACATCAAAGCACCAACGCCCATTATCAAAACAACTACGATTATATATGGCAAATAAATATCCAATATTAAACAACTTGTTGTTTCTACATCTATACTTGCATTATAACATGGCTCTGCATCTCCACTATTACATAAAGATGTAGTTGAAACACAATTAAGCCCGGTAGAACCTCTTGCATTCTCAATTGACTCTTGAAACACCGGTATCATTGCCATAAAAACTATAACAGTTATAACTAAAAACAAAATACCAAAAACAACCATCTGTCCTTTTTTATTCATCATTCCTTAATATACCTCCTTGTACCTATATGATGATAACCCCACCGATTGGTGGGATTCATAACTACTGGTTAGGTGAAAGGAGTCCTTTCCAGAATCATGAATGTGAATCATTTGAATCATTTTAATTTTGGGAGTGAGATTATTTGTTTTACTCTTGGCTTTGGCCAGTCAATCTTTCTAACCCTATCCCAAAATTGTTCGGGGGTTATTCCAATTTTTCTTAATTGTTTCTGCTTCAATGTACATCCTAGTTGACCTGTTCTACTATTTCTTGTTGGTGTAACTAAATCAATTTTCATTTTTACTAGTAAAAGAAGTAATTAAAGTTATTTAAATGTTTGTATAAATTTAATTATACTCTCCAGCCTTGTTTTTTTGCAATAGCATAAGCAATGCTCTTAACTTCATCTTTACTATATACTTTTCCATATTTTTTTCTATACTTAACTGGAACTTTCTTATTTAAATATTGTTTTCTTATACTTCTAATTAATGCTTTAAATTTTTTAGTCTCCGACATTTGTAACTTCCTTGTTTTATTTAATTTTTTGATAAGTCTTCTTAGCAGCTTGCATCGCTTCTGTATACGACATCTTAGGATGTGCCATAGCAAATTTCTTTAGATGAATTAGCCACGGGTTCTTAGTTTTCTTTCTTTGTTTTAATTGTTTCATATTTTATTTACCTCCTTTCTATTCTAATTGATTTAAAGTGCTCCTCCACGAATGAACCAAATCTTTCTGGTTGACTTTCCAGGCAGACTTGTTCCAACGACATGGAACCCTGCATTTTTTAATTTATTGATTGCGCTCTTAACATTCTTTTCAGCGATTGTTACTTCTCTCTCACTAGCTCCACAAACTGCGGGTACAGACATTTTTATAATTTTGTTAATCATATTGTTTAATTCAAGTTTAAATCATTACCAAACCAAAAACTAGGATATGACTTTTTCCTCTTCTCTTCAACCTTTTTCATAAGTCTCTCATAATCTTCGTAACCTTCTTTCCATAGATTTGGTGCACATGGTCTTGGTGGAGAGATGAAATGAGTTTCTCCGATTTCACATTTTTTATTCATCATTATTTCTTTTTACCTCCTTTTCTATTTAGTTCCATAAATATCTCCCTTCATTACTTTAGTTCCCTTACATTGATAGATATTGTCCTTTATTTTAGTATTCTCTCTATAGCCTTCCCGGTTAATACCAAGAAGAGCGTTCTTGTCAATAGTCTTTTCGTCCACAAATTCTGTTTCTCCAATTTTACAATCTTTTGTTTTCATCTTTTCTTTTTACCTCCTTTTTTCTTTGTTGCCTTTCTCTTCTTCGTTACTTTTCTTTTTGCTTTCTTAATTGGTTTACCAAATCCCCAAGTTGAAACTCCTCTTCTTGCTGCTGCTCCAGCTAGAGATATTTCTCTAACTTCACCAGGAGATGTAATTCTTAGTAATCTCTTTTGAACTTTAACTCCTGCTTCTTTCCCTGGTCTAAACATAATTTTGTGTAATGCAGTTGGTCTCTTACGTGTTCTCTTAACTGGCTTCTTTGATTTAACTAATCGATATGATGCTGCTGCTTCCTTTAATACTTTTTCCATAGCAACTGCATGGGCTCCTTCTTCAGTTGCAAATGCATAAGGTATTTTTGCTTTCTCCCATTTCCCTCTTCTCTTAATTTCTATTCCATATCCTACTTTAGGAACTGGTTCTTTTCTTGGTGGTCTTCTTATCATACTTGGAACTTCAAGTGTAGGAATTTTAATTATTGGTCTCTTTGTTATTCTTGGTCTTAAGGGTTGGAGTCTTGGAACAGCCACAGAAACTGCTAAGGTTGGTGTAACTAATGTTTGAGCAACCTTTAACTTTTGAACTAACCTTGGTCTTAATGCTGGAACTTGTGCAACTCTCGTTATTTCTCTTACCTTGGGTAATAATACTGGTTTAATTACTGGAGTTAATTCCAATCTTGTTAGTGGTTTAAGTTTTGTAATTTCTTCAACTCTTAGTCTTGGTTTAAGTCCTAATATAATACTTGGTCTTTCAATAACTTTTGTAGGTTCAATTATAGCTTCTTTAACCACCGAAAGTGTTTCAAATCTATCTACTGAAATTCCTGGAGCAGGGCCTTCATAAAGTGGGAGAACTTTTCCTGGAAGAGAAACAAAAGATGGTGCTGGTTCTGTTACTTCATATAAACCTGTTCCAGCAAAAGGTATTTCTTTTAATCCTAATCCACCGACCATAAATGGTAATTCTTTTGGAGATGGTGGTGCAACAACTTTAGCTGCTTTAATTATTGGAGGTTTTATTTTTGGTACTATAATTAATGATGGAGTTGGCAACTCCAAGACTTGTACTTGTTTTAAAGTCAAAGGAGATGTTCCTGTTCCCACTGTTGTAGTTGGTTCAAATGTTTTTGCAAAAGGAGTTTTTTTAGTAAACTTTGGTAATTCCTTAAACCACTTTGGTGGTTTAATAAGTTCTCCTTCCCGTATTCCCCTACCAACAATTTTGACATCATATACTCTTTTAACTTCTGCCCTAATTCCAAATTTATCTAGTGATTCAATTCCTTTAAGACGAGCTTCAAAACCTGTTGGGGTGAGCCTTTCAAAAATAACTTGCTTCTCAACTTTAGTTCCTGTATCAAAAAGGTTCTTCAATCTTCCTTTTGTAGGAAGTACAATATCATCTAACATTTCACCAGCCCTAATCCTAGTCTTCTTAAAATCAACTCTCCTATACTCTGCTATTGACCTTCTAAATAATGTTTCATCTACCTTTCCAACCTTTCCTTCAATTTTTACAACATACCTATCAGCTAAATTAACAAATCCTTTTTGCCCTTTATTATACAATAATAAATCAGCATACTTAGAACCTTTTGGAATGTTCATTATACTATATTGAAGATTTATTGGTGTTCCTCTAGCTCCAGATTGAAAACTAATCTGTATTGCCTTATCAACTCCTTTTTTTCTTATCGAACCAGTCCAAGTGTATGACTCAAGAGTTGCTCTCCTAATATCTGCACCACCAATTTCAATTCTCGGACCCTTAGGTCGAAGCAAGGTTGTCTCTGGGGATTTTATTGTTGTCTTAATTATACTTTTACTTTCAACAAATTTTAATGCCTCCTTTCTTGTCTTAAATATTTTCATATTAAATAAATCATCCGCAATTGTCAATTGTTCTGTCTTTCTAGCTACATCCTTAGAAACCCCCTTACCAAAAAATTGTGATTCTAATCTTGCACCAGTTCCCTTCTTTGATATTTCTTTTGCTAACAATTTTTTCTCAAGAAGTGGTAATTGTTTAGCAGTTAATTCTGCTTCTATTGCTTTATTATATTTTACTTGAGATAATTTCCTACCTTTAAAATTAAATTTCTTTCTAGGAACATACCTCATTAATTTACCACCAAGTTTTAATGCAGCTCCACCAATTAAAAATCCAGCAGACATTCCCATCGCCATCAATGCTTGATTTTTTATTTCAGTTTCAAGTTGTGGAACTACTTGATCCATAAATTCTTCTTCTGTAGCATATTCAAATCCTTCTTCAAGAGGTTGTTTAAGATATTCTTTATAAGATTTATCAGCTTCTTTCTCTGCTAACTCTGATGCATTCTGAAAATCTTGCCGTGCTGATTCCACTTCTGATGCTAATAATATTGGTAGTCCTCCAGGAATAAGTCCTGCTACTACATAACCTCCAAGACCAACTACAGTTTCTACTCCCTTACCAAATGCTTCTGGAGTTACTCTTGTTTTTAGCTTTTGAGTTTTTTCTGTAAGTTCTGCCCTATTTATTTTACCCTCTCTAAATTGTTTTTCTAATCGTGCAACTTCTACTCTATTCTCTTTTGGAATTCCAACCAATGAAACCCCTGTTGCTTCACTAACTGTTTTATAAATATCTTGCCACCCTGCACCAACTTCTTCAGCAGTAAATTTAATCACACTAGCTGGTGTTGCTACAACTTCTCCAACAGTCATCTCTTTAAATCCAGGAATAATATCTGCTGGTGTTGGTCCAACATCAATAAGAGCAGTTTCTTTAGCAGACAATTCCATAACTTGTCTTATCCCTGGAGCTTCTCCAATTGCTGTAAGTACTTCAACTGGCCCAGGAATATCCCCTACAATTTCTCTTACACCAGTAACAGGATCTCTTAATCCTCGTCTCTCAAATAAACCAGTAAATCTTTCATAAAGAGTTGGTTCATAAGCGCTTATTGTTAATGGTTGTGGTCTAGGAGCAGCATATTGTTGATAAAATTCTCGTTGTGCTTGGGTTTCAAATTGAGGTTGCAAGAATGAAGGAACACCAGGAGTAGTTGTTGGTTGTGTGGTAGGTATAGGAATTTTAGCAAAAGATTGAGCTGTCGTAGGTGTAAATACTGAACCAGTAGCAATACTCATTTGAGCTAACCTAAGAGCTTCTGATTTACCATATCCCATTTGTTCATATCTTTGCTGTTCTTGTTGTCTTGTACCAACGGCTGTTTCATATACTTTTACTTTCTTTCCACCAATTTCCTCAACTGAATAAGAACTAGCATCTGCTGGTTTACCATAAGCAAATTCTGCCATCCTCCCCATCTTTCTTTCATAAGGAGTTCCTTTAGCTGACACACCTAACTTATAATACTGTACCCCTAATTCAGGATCTAACCCCGCATCTGAAAAAGCTTTTTTAACAATGCTCATATATTTTCCACGATAAAAAGTGGGACGTCTGCCCTCAATAGTTTTTCTAATAAGTAATTTAAGTTCTGCATAAGCTATTCTTTGGGCATCTGATTTTGGCTTTTGTTCTTCTGCTCTTCTTTGAGATTCTAGTTGTTGTCTTTGAGCTTCTAATTGTCTTTGGACTTGTCCAGCCTGTATAGACTGCTGAAGAGTTCTTTGCTGTAATTGTGTTCGTGTTACCATTACCTAATTATTATCTCCTCCTTCTTTTAGATCTTTGAAGTCTTGTTTTTCTTAACTTAGGTTTTCTACCAAAAACTATTGTTGGTGCTGGCAAAACTACCGGTGCTATAGAAATTCTTTTAGATAGAACTTCGACATATCCTTTACCTTTTTTACCTTGTTTACCTCTCTTTGGTTTTTTAGGTAACTTTGCAAGATATTTATCCTGTGCTCTAACGCTTTCTGAATAGGCATCTATCTTTGCAATATCTTTTCTAAGCTTTGCTTTTTGTTCCTGTACTCTTTGATAATATCCTACCTGTTCTTTTCTTTGTACTCTACCCAACATCTGTCTTCCTGGTCGTAGTTCCATTGCAGTATATTGCCTTGGCTTTATTTTCTGCAATTCTCCTAATCTTTCAACAGCTTGTTTTCTTATTTCTTCCATACTTTATTCCTTACCTCCTTTTTTGTTATAATAGAATTTTGTGGTTTTGGAAAATTAAAATTAACATTAAGAAGTGTTTGTGCAGTTAAACCAGATTTCTTTAGCTGTTTGGCTTTAAGATTGAATGATAATTGATTATTGGCACGATTGCGGGTGACATTTACAAAGTCTTTGATTTTCATTTTATTTTATAATGCATTGTATTAAATCTACGAGTAGTTTAAGTTATTTAAATGTTTGTATGATTTTAGGCTTTTTAGTTAGTCCCCTTACTAGAATTACAACTTTTACACAATAACTGAATGTTTTTAATAGTATTATCTCCACCTTTATAAACTTTTCCCACTACTTAGAAGTAGTAACAACTACAATAGATAAAAATGGGAGGAATCACCTCCCAAAAATCAGATTACTAAAATGGCCAAGTTTTACTTCTTCCAGATTCAAATTCTGCAATTGCTTTATCCACTGGCACGTTATATAAATCCTTCAAATCATGTAGCAATAAAGCAACATCCCTAAAGTCATCTAAATTGATTACAATCGTATGATTCGGAGGGGCATACCCTGCACGCATCTTTCTAGTAATCTTTAGATATTTCTTCTGACCTTTGCTCTTTACAATTAAAATATCCCCTGCCATCTTTTAAGTTATTGGGACATAAAGAATACAACTGCTGCAATTGCAATAACTGCAATAATAATGATAACCTTTTTATCC
>SDBU01000799.1_pt1 | contig 45220 bp, 85 predicted proteins | sample 2277071 | NCBI WGS metagenome assembly SDBU01 (sample SAMN10397929, study PRJNA504765) | marine sediment metagenome | isolation source: marine sediment core GS08_GC12, 126 cmbsf | place: Arctic Ocean: Gakkel Ridge, Loki's castle | collected 2008
AAAAAAACTTTTTTTTCAAAACTCAACTTTTACTTTTTTGAAAATTTACTTTTATTTTTTTTGCAAAAAAAAACTTTTGTGTTTTCAAAAAAAACTTTTAACTTTTTGTTCAACTTTTGAAAAGTATTTTTTCAACAAAAAACTTTTGATATTTCTGAAAATGTAAAAAATGAAACGCCCTATTTATAGGCGTTTCAGAGGGTCGGTATTTCAAAAAGTCAGAGAAGTTGGGATTTTTGGCAGATTTTACTGAAACTTTTTATATTTTTGTAATTTTGGATAGTTTAATTTATGGGCAGTATATTTGATATATTAAAACGGTTAGTAAAAAGAATACTCAAAGAGGAAGATATTTACTCAAAAACAGGAACTATTATATCAGTAAATACAACTAATAGAGTATGCACTGTTAAATTACAATCAGGTGAGCAAATAGATGATGTAAAATTATTGCCCACTTATCAAGGCAATTATGGTATTTTGATTACACCTATTATTAACACTGCTTGTGTTGTTACGTTCATTGATAGAAGATTTTGTTTTCTAAATATGGTTAATGAAATAGATACTTATTATTTAACTGCTAATGAAATTAATTTTAACGGTGGAACAAATGCAGGATTGATTAATATTAATGAAATTGTAACAAAAATGAACGGATTAATTACAGAAATAACAGCATTAAAATTGCATATTAACACCCATGTTCATAGCGGAGTTACAGCAGGTTCTACTGTAAGCGGAACAGCAACACCATTTACAGGCAGTTTTTCTAATTTTAATAAAAACGATTTTGAAGACACTAAAATAATACACTAATGAATGATATAGAATATACAGACGATATTCAGGCAGAAAATGGTGATTTTAAAATTATTGACAGTAAAAATCAGCATATTGAACATAATTTAAGAGCTAATCCCGGTGATTATTTTCAATTCCCGGATATTGGGGCAGGTATTAACAAAAATATTTTAAATAGTGCTTTAGACTTTTTGGGATTAAAAAAGATTATTAAAAGAACATTGGAAATTGACGATATGAGATTAACAGATTTTATGATTAGTAAGGAAAAAATTTATATAGCTGCAGAATAAAAATTTGTTTTTGATTAAAAAATTATTATCTTTGCGAAATGATAACAAAAGTAGGTCAGAATTTATTTGATATTGCAATGCAGGAATACGGTTCTGCTGAAAATATTGTTAATCTTATACAAGATAATGACTTGGCTTTTGATTATCAGGTTGCAGCAGGGAAAGAATTAATTATAAACAACGCAAATAAAGGCAATGAAAATATTAAATTATTTATGCTTAGAAATAACATAAAACCGACTCACGCCTTGTTTGGTACTGATTATTTAGCCAAATATGAAAGCGACACATTAATAATGACCGAAGATGGTCAATTTATAATAGTAACTTAAATTTTAAAATAATGAAAAAAATAATGATTCTTTTGTTTGGGATTTTTCTAATTGGAAATATATACTCCCAAAATTCTACTTTTGATATAAGTAATATATCTGGAAGTGATACGTCTTTTACCACTACAATAAGCAGACAGGTATATTCGTGGGGTATTCAATTTTATGCGTCAAGTCTGGCGGGAACATTAGACGGAACTGTTATTGTTTATCAGGGCAATACGAATGATGCAGGAGACACAAGATGGGCTAATGCAGATATTGATGTATTTCCTATTATTATATCAGCAGATACGTCTATGGCTTGGAAAAGCTCTTACAATGGCTGTGATGAATTAAAAATAACATATACAAAAAATAATACCACTGGCGGAGATGTAGAGATTTTTTTCAGAAAATACGAATATACAAAAAGATAAGATATGAAAAATTTATTAACAATTATTTTAACAATTATTTGTTTTCAGGCGTTTGGTCAGATAAAAATATCTAATTTACCAACTGAAAGCACAATAACAGATTCTACGATATTTATTTGTGTAAAATCGTCTGTTACGAAAAAGACTTATATGGTTGACCTGCAGGATTACTTAAATTTTGTAAATATTTGGAGTAAGTCCGGAACAGATGTATATGTTACAGGTGTAAGCGTAGGAATAGGAACAGCAAGTCCAAACTATCCACTTGAGGTTATTGGAAAATTTACCTGTGATAGTGCTGTTATTGATACTTTAAGATTTGGAAACGACAATACAATTATCATAGGTGATACGGTTTTTGTTTCAAATGGTGATACATTATTATTTTCAGAAATTGCAGGGACGTGGTATAAATCAGGAAATTATATACTACAAAAAGATACTACTGATAGTGTTGGAATAGGAACACTTATTCCAAATTCAATTTTTGATGTAAATAATAATTTTAATGTTTTTTATAATGGAAATTTAGATATTAATGGTTATTTTACAATTGGAGATACAACGGATGTTTATTCAAAATTTACAAATAGAAATTGGTCGCAATATGGCACAGGATATAGCACATTTATTGGCGAAAGTGCAGGCAGTAATGATGATTTTACTGATAATGAAAATATATTCATAGGAAAAAATTCAGGATTTACGAATACAACAGGATATGCAAATGTATTCGTTGGTGCTACATCTGGTTATAGTCACGAATCTGGTTATTATAATATATTTATAGGACGTAATAGTGGAGTTAGTGATGTTTCAAGTTTTGAAAATACTTTTATTGGTGCTTATAGTGGTTATAACAATACAATTAGTCAAGAAAATATATTTTTAGGTGCTTATAGCGGAAATAGTAATACTACTGGTCAGCAAAATACTTTTTTGGGTGTAAATTGTGGTTATTCAAACACAACGCAAACAGGAAACGTTATGGTTGGTTATAAGGCAGGGGAAAATGCTAAAAGTGCAACAAAATTATATATCCATAATTCAAATGCCGATAGTTTAAATGTTTTAATTTATGGTGATTTTGCTACTAATTGGTTGAGGATTAACAATTATCTAAGTATTGATACTACAAAAGGTGAGGCATTATTTGTTAATGGAGAGGCAAAAATTACAGACACAGCTCATGTAGGAAATAAAATTATCTGGAGTGAAACATCTGCTATTGAATTTGACACAGTTATAATTATTCCACATAATACATTTGAAGTTGCAACTACAACACCTATTTTATTATTAGACAGCTCAAAAGTTGGATGGGCTACTTTTTGTTATGAATTACAATCTGTAAGTGCTTTTTTAAATTGGAACAGTGTCGCATATCCAGATAGTAGAAGTGTTGAATTGTATTATGGAAAAGATTCGGATGATAAAATCTGGTTTTTATTAAGTATTGAAAATTTTACAATTGCTGTTAGCGATACTATTGGAATATTTAATAATAATGCCGAAGTATATCAGCCAAATGGCTCTATATGGCTAAAGTTAGATGCAGATATGAGTAACAACAATGGCGATAGCCCAATACATATTGCATTGCACGGGATTATAAGAAAATATGAATAAATAATAAAACTATGAAAAAACTAATACTAATACTCGGATTTTTAATTATTGCTTTAAGTGTATTTTCACAGGGGCAAGTAATTGACTTAGATAATGTAAGGTTTGTAAAAAAACTGAATGATAGCACGTTAAAAGCAGGTTTTAAGTGTTTTTATTTAATTTGGGGAACAGATACACTTAAATTATGTGTTGATTCATCTGTATTCAGTATGCTTACCGTTGATACTCTTTACGTTAATGACACTGCAAGTATTAAAATTTTGTATGTAGATAGCACTGCAACATTCGGTGGCGATATTAAAACAGACCGTTGGTTGTCGCAAAATAGTAATACTTTTATTGGTATGGGTGTAGTTGGTGCTGGTAATTTATCACATGGCTCTGGAAGTGAAGGTTACTTAAATTCATTTTATGGTCATCAATCTGGTTATGCAAATACAACAGGATATAGCAATACTTTTATAGGTTATCGGACAGGATATAAAAACACAACTGGTTTCAAAAATGATTTTATTTGTGTATCAGCAGGATACGAAAATATATCAGGTAATTATAATAGTTTTTTTGGGAATGCATCAGGTCAGAAAAATACGACAGGAGATTTTAATGTTTTTTTTGGTCATTATTCAGGACATAATAATACAATAGGTAATCAAAACGTTGCGATTGGACAGACTGCTGGTGCTTACCAAAATGATGGTTCTACTCCTTTAGAAACTCCTGAATTTAGTATTTATTTAGGTTCTATTTCTAAGTCAGGTTCAGACCCCGCAGGCGGTGAAGACGTTATTACAAATGAAATAGTTATCGGATATAGTGCAATAGGAAACGGCTCAAATACAATAACATTAGGGAATAGTAGTATAACAGATACTTATATAAATGGAAATACTACAATAGGACAAGGAACAGCAGGAATAGACTATACGATAACTTTTGATGGTGAAGATAATGATGGTATTATAACGTGGCAGGAAGATGAAGATAATTTTGATATGTCATGCGGATTATCTTTAAATGCAGGAAATAGCATTAAAGGTTTTTCTATAATCGGGACATTAACAGGAAATTCAGATGATAGTATTTCTACACAAAAAGCCGTAAAAACTTACATAGATGCTCAAATTGTAGGAATTGATTTTTGGGACAGGACAGGAAACTATACATATTTACAAACTTCAACTGATAGCGTAGGTTTAGGCACTGCCACCCCAACAGAAAAATTAGATGTTGTAGGCAATATTACAGCATCAGGCTTTATAAATGCAGATGATAGCCTTACAAGTGGGGGTTCGGTAACTATTGGAAATAGATTAGCAGGGTCAAGTACAGGGACTAATTCAGTAGCTATTGGTAATAATGTTATAGCATCAAGTGATTATTCTTTTGCTATTGGAGATGAAGCATCTGCAACTAATAATTTTTCAGTTGCGATTGGGGAAAGTGTTACTGCAAGTGGACAGTATTCTTTTTCATTTGGCGCTGAAACACAGGCAATTGGAACTGCTTCATTTGCGATTGGTGATAGCCCAATAGCTCAAGGGAATAATTCTTTTGCTATTAATAAAGAAACTTTTGCAAAGGGAGTAAATTCATTTTCAGGAGGATTCAAGACAAAATCAACATCAGTAAATGAATTTGCAATTGGTAGATATAACGATACATCAGCAACAAATCCAAATTCTTGGGTTTTAACAGACCAATTATTCGTAGTTGGTAATGGTGATGGTTCGGGTGCAGATAGTCTTAGAAATGCCCTCGCAATATTAAAAAATGGAAATATATTTATAGATACAAATTTATATGTAGGCGATAGTTTAATTGTTGGTGGAATATCTGATTTTACAGGAAACGCAACCTTTGATGCTAACATAACAATAGGAGATACTATATTTGCCAACAGAAGTATTTATTTAGCCGATAGTCAAATGTTTTATTATCCTGAAGTAGTTCCTGAACAAACTACATTAATTATAGGAAATGGAGGTAATAATATAACAAGTGTTGCTAAAAATGTTGTATTATTAGGTATAGGTGCAGGATATAGTTTAACAGATGGTAAACAAAATGTATTAATAGGATATAATTCGGGATATAATATTACAACAGCAATAAGTAGTATAGGAATTGGTACACAAACATTATATAATATAACTACAGGTAATAAAAATATAGCAATAGGTAATAATGCTATGTACGCTTGTGATGTAGATGTTGTTTATAATGTTGCGATAGGTGGAGGTGCTTTAGGTACAGTAAATGGAAGTTATAATACAGCTATAGGGCCAGATGTTTTTAAAGGTGCAGACTCTTGCAATGCAGGAATTGGTTTTGGAGCAGGAAAAAATTCAACTGGTAATTATAATACTTTTATAGGATATTATTCAGGATACAATAATGCAGTAGGAGACTCAAATGTATTTATAGGTTCTAATTCAGGTGTAAATGAAATAGGAAGCAGTAAACTTTATATTGACAATTCTCCCACTGCAACACCATTAATTTACGGTGATTTCTCAACAAATTATTTAACAATAAACGGAAATTTTTTTGCTGATACAATAGGAGCTTATGGTAATTGTATTCCTGCTTATATTGATACTATGAGCGGTTGTAGTCCAACAGTTTTTAAAACAGGTTTAAAGACAGATAATATTTATGCAAATAGTTCAAATGGATTGAAGTTATACGACGATGGTGGTAATGGTATTTTTGTTAAAGATGGTGGTTACGTTGGAATTGGAACGATTACCCCCAACGCTTCATTAGAAGTCAAGGGCGCTAAGCCAGCAGGAAATATTGGCGGTTTTCAAAGCGGTATGCTTCACGTAACTGGCTCAGGGACTGCTGAATTTTCTAATTCAGTTATTACGGGACATAGTGCCTATAATACAAATACACAGCTTTGGTATTTCGGAAGTGTATCAGATGGAAATAATGACATCGGTGCAATTAATCGTCAAGATGGAGATGTGGGTTTTTATACAAACAATACACTCAGAATGAATATTGACGCTACCGGGGATGTAGCCATAGGCTTAAGTATAGATGAAGTCACTCCAACCTTCTCAATAGTGGGTGATGCTGATAATGATGCTCCTGACGTGTCCGAAACTTTACAATTAGTTTTAACACCTAATGGAGACCCTACTCTTGCAACGTGGGGATGGACTTCTACACAATCAGCAGGATATACTTTTGATAATACAATAACTATCACTGGAAATCTTAATATTAATGATATTATTTTTGATAATGGAGCGACTATTGATAATATAAGAACAAATAATCTTACAATAACAGAAGATACTATTTTACATGATGGAATAAGCCAATTTAATGGAGATGTAGATATGTTTCAGGCAGATGGAACAACCTCTTTATATTGGCATGAATATAATATTTCTGCCTTTTCTACATCAACAGGAGCTTCAGGGGCAACATTAACAGCCCCAAGTGCAAATACTCTTGGTGGTTATCAATTAGATATAAATACTGAACAATTATATTATACGTCTCATATTGAAGCTGACTGGGACGGCACAACAGATATACTATTAGATGTATGGTGGGAAGTTAACGAAGCTGCTGCTGCTGATGGAACAGTAGATTTACAAGCAATTTTTTATTATAAGGGAAGCCATGAATTTACTAACAAAACTCAAACATTAGAAGTAGCAGAAACGATAACTGGAAATAAAACACAATTCACCCAGCATAAAACCACTTTTATAATTAATTTTGACGAAGGTGGAAATGTTGTTGATGCTTTAGATATTATCAGCTTTATTCTTAATTTAGAGACTGACACAAGTGAATGTGATGATATTATTATTAATTATGCGGAGCTAAAGTATCAAACAACAAAGCCAGCTCCAGAAACGAATTAAAACTATGAAAACAATAAAATGGATTAACAGCAGCCTTTTGGAAGCTAAAAAACGTAAAGTATATTATATTGAAATTTTAAAACTATTTGAATAATGAATATAAATATAAATACAGTATTAAAATTTCCTGATGGGCAAAAGCAAGTCCTTGAAGGGATAATTTACGAACCAAAAGGTATTATGCAAACAATGTTTGGTGCTTTTGATAAATATGAAATTGTGGATGCAATAAGTCATCCAGAAGGTAAAATAAAACGTTTTATTATTATGGAAAATAAATGTAAACCTATTATGTAATATGAAAAAATATAGCTTTGTAGTTTACACGAAAATTTATAATGATAATAACGATTTATTAATGGTATATCATTCAATAAAAATACCTAAAATTAATACGGTTGTAAAAAAACAAGGGATTAAATTTAAAGTATTAAAAGTTGAAAAATCACAAGGAACTAATTACATTTTAACGGTAGAAAAATTATGAAAAACTTAATTATCATATTACTATCAATATTTTTAACAGGTTGCCTTTGCCCTAAGCACACAGGAGCTATTGTAAAGGATAAAATTCAGGGTAAGAAATATAAAATAATGGAATATACTGACGATAAATTAATCCATACATTTAATTATATTATATTAACAGAAAAGGACAGCTCAATTACAATGAAAAAAATGAGTAAATTCAGATTAAAACACTATCATATAAACGAACCTTTATGTAAAAAATAGCTTATGAAAAAATATAGAGGGATAATTATAGCAGCTATTATTTCAGCAATAATAACATTTTTTATTGCAAATGGGTTTGATTCAATTAAAAATAGGGTTAATTTAGCTCCTGAAAATAAAGAAGAAATTGTAACTATAAAAAGTGAAAATGATATACAAAAAACATATATGCAGACAACCAGGACAATTTTAAATGAAGTTATAACAGCACAAGAAAAATTTATCACAAAAACAGAATTGGTATCGGAGTTTGATAGGATGTTCACTTATTTCCAAACAGGAAGGCTATTAGAAACTCAAATTGACACAGTAAGTATAACAATGAATTAACTACTAACTAAATTATATAAAAATGAATATTATATTAAAAGGAATATTGAAATGGTTTAAAAATTGGTTAGACAGATTGCAAACAACAAACCCAAAATTCTTTAGAGTAATTATGGTGCTTTGTGCTTTATTCACTTTTTTTATTTTAGCAGATCAATGGTTTGATTTTGTTGATTTGGGGAAAATTGAACTCCAATATGATTACATTAATTATATAATGTGGATTTTATTCGGATTTTCATGGCTGCCTAATGAAGACAATCCTAAAAAGTTATCTAATTTGCTGAAAAAGAAAATTAAGAAATAAATGACCTGGGACAAACATACCGACAAACGTATTTTAACATTACACCCTTTAATTCGTGAAAGTGTAACAGATTTAATAAATGAAGCAGATACAGAATTGGATATTAAATTAAGGGTTACCGATGCCTTTAGAAGTTTCAAATTTCAGGATGAAAAATACAAAATAGGTAGAACAATAGAATTAAATAGAAGTCCTGTTACGTGGGTTAAAGGTGGTTATTCGGCACATAACTACGGATTAGCTATTGATATTGTAGAAATAATCAAAGGGCAGCCTCAATGGGAAAATCCACTTTGGAATATGATAGCAAATTTATTACATAAATACGAATTTGACTGGGGATTTGAATTATGGAAAAAAGATAAGCCCCATTTCCAGGACTTATTTCACCATACTATAAAAGAACTCCGGGAAATGTATTTTGAACAGAAAAAAGCAGAAACGTTAATTGATAATAAATACGTGAAATTATGAAAACTTTACAAAAGAAATTTTACAAGTGGGATAGTAAAAACATTGTAAAATCCTATGAAGAAGCAAAAGGAAATGGTTTTACCATAAAACTTGAATATATTAATAAGCATTATATATTGACAGTTTCATTTTTTATATTTTCTTTTAAGATAAATTTTGATAGACAGATGAAAAAATAACAACCAATACACCTCTTATATCCATTTTTAAGCTATAATCAATTTATCAGTATATACCACTTAAAAAATAACAAGCCATTAGAACGTCTTAAAACAGCCCGTATAATTATTTCCAAAACCTGCTATAAAACATATAATAAAACTTGACATATATAAATAATTGTTCTATATTTGCAATTTAATTTATATAAAAATGGAAATTTACACAAAAGACGGTAAGCTACTTTTACCTATTACTACTTTCGCAGAGCAGGTAAAAAGCAAACAATATCCGCACAAAATAGGAACATCACGCCAGATAATAGATTTTCAGGCTAAGAAATATGGTTTTTTAGTAAAGGCTGACGGCAAGAACTATATTGATGTTTCTAAGGCTAAGGAGTTCGGGTATTCTATTGATTAAAAAACAAAGTATGTTTTTATTTGTTTATTAAATTATTATAATTATCTTTACATTGTCAAATCAAAGCTACAATATTATGAACTTACAAAAATTTCCTGCTAAGAATATTAATACCGAAAGGGTTAATACGGTCTCTGTTGTAGCACCGTTTGACAATTCTAAGGCAGGTATTTTTATAATGGGGAAAATAAAAACTTGGAAATGTAACAAATGCGGAGTTAAATATCTTTTTACAGAAGAATTTTTCAGGAAAGATAAAAGAGATATTGGGGGATTGCGAAAAACATGTAAAAAAAATATTATCAAAATAATAATTGCACTAAAAAATCTCAAAAAAGAAAAAATTAAAAAATACCATAAAGAATATACTAAAACAAACAAAGAAAAAATAAATTTATGGTTTAAAAATAAAAAGCAAACGGATGTTAATTTTAAACTAAGAGCAAATTTAAGTTCACGTATTAGCATGGCAATAAAGAAAAATTCTAAAATAAAAAAAAATACAATAAAATTACTTGGTTGTGATATTCCTTTTTTAAAGCGCCATTTAGAAAAACAATTTACTAAAAAAATGACATGGCAAAATTACGGTTCTTATTGGCATATAGACCACACAGTCCCTTGCTGTAAGTTTGATTTAACAAAAGAATCAGAGCAAAAGCAATGCTTTAATTATCGTAACTTACAACCATTGGAAGCAAAAAAAAAATTTAAGTAAACATGGCAAATTACTTGAAAAACACTCACAACTTAATTTAATTTTATAAATATGTTAAAAAACATACAAAAATACTTGACAAGTATAAATATTTATTGTATCTTTGCAATATAATTTATTAACAATCAAACTTAAAATTATGAAAACTTATCCAAAAGTAGTTAAAGAACTGAAATTTAACGAAAAAGGAACATTTGAAAGCCTCAATAAAGCACGATGTTGGTTAAATGAAAATAATTATAGTGATGGTTCTTTATGTGGGGACAAACCTGTTGGATTGCTAAAAGGTGATTTTTTTATTGCAAAATGGAAAAATCTAACTACTGAAGAAATAAAAGAATTAGATGGCGTAATGATTAGTAATGACTTTAGAGAAGGTGAAGTATTTTTGCTTTTTTTCAACTAACAATTAAACTTAAATTATGAAAAACAACTTAAAATTAGCCAAAGAATTTATTGAAGAACATTTTCACCTTGAACCTGGTTTAAATGAACTCAAAATTCAAGAATTAACCGAACTTTTAGACAACTCCCAAAAGGAACTAATATCAGTTTTAACCCAAATCCACGAAGGTCTATCTGACCGAGCAGAAAATAAAACCGACAAAATAACTGCTTATGAAATATCATGGAAATTAGCTATTGAAAAACTCGGAATAATTGATGATTTAAAATATATAAAATACAAACCTTCTTTTCAATAAAAAAATATTATGAAAATAAATAAGATAATTGAAACAGTTGAATACTATTGTAAACTTCACAGTAAAAAAGCAAATTGTAAATGGCTGCAAAAGGATAAGCAAGCATGTGATTACTGTGCATTTAAAACTAAAGTAACTTTAAAATAATTTATTAACTAAAAATAAAACTATGTTACCAGCACTAAAAAAAGAAGTTACATCACTTGCAAAACTTGAATTAGACCAAAATAAATGGTTTTTACAATTACAGCAATTTACTCAGAAAATCTTAAATTCAGAGGTTGATGACGTGAAACTTGAAGACCATCCAACTGCAAATGCTAAATACTTGCCAATTTCAGAAATGGAAATGCAATTAGATGAATTATTTTTCGGGCAATGGAATACATTTAATTTTAAATGGGAAATAATTTTAAATGAAATTGTTGGAAGTATAGAAATTTCAGTCTTACATCCTATCTCTAAATTTTGGCTGAAAAGAACAGGAGCAAGTGCGGTAAAAATAATGGTTGATAGTTTGTCAAATGACCAAAAAAATAAAATGACAAAGCAACAAATCAACGAATTTGCTTTAAATACGTCAAATAAAAAAGCAGGTGCATTATCGGACTTAGGTCAATTTGCCAGATTAAAAGCAGACTGTTTTAAAAATGGATGTTTAAGTATTGGCAAATCATTTGGCAGAGATGTGAATAGAAAACACAAAGGATTTTCTGATGGTATGGTTACGGATTTGGAGGAAAAAATAGAACAAATAAGAAAAGATGTATCTGATGGATTGGAGTTTTATACAGACACCGATAAACAGAAAATAATTGATGAAATATTGACAGCAGAAGAAAAGGGAACAAATACGCTAAAATTTTATAACAAAAAACTTACACAAATTAAAGGAAAAATATTATGACAAAACAAGAATTAACTGAAAGACCTTTGAGTTATAGCTCATTAAAGGCATTTAGAAAATCACCACTGCATTATATTCATTATCTACATACTGCATTTGTGCCAACAGATGCAATATTATTAGGCTCTGTGATTGATGTTTTACTTTTAACTCCGGATGAATTTAAAAAAAAGTTTACCGTATATGAAAAATTTGCAAAACGCTCAAATGCAGACAAAGAAAAATGGGAAGCAATGATTATTCAGGCACAAAAAGAAAAAAAAGCATTAATAACAACAGAAACACACGAAAAGGCATTATTAATTATAACGAGTGCCTTAAAAGATGACTACGTGAGGCTGATAGTTGAAAATATTAAAGCAACTCAAATTAAATTAAAATGGAATGATAAAGAAACGGGACTTCCGGTTGTTGGATATGTAGATTTTGAGACTGAAATTAACGGCGTTACGTTTGTTGGTGAACTAAAGACAACAATTAACGCTAACCCAGAAGATTTTATGCGACAGGCTTATAACTTAAGTTACCCTTTACAAATAGGTGCTTATTCTGACGGGTACCATAAAGCTAAATATAAATTCCCTGAGTTTCTTTATATAGCATTAGAAACAACAGAACCTTACGGATGTTCAGTTTTAAAGGTCAGTCAAAAATATTTAGATTATGGTAAAGATGAGTTCAAAGGCACGTTAAAGGCTTTTAAATATTGCTTAGATAATGACTTATTTCATTTATCTTATTCATTTAGACTATTTAATACAAGAAGTTATTTTGCAATGGACTTGCCGGGATATAAGAAAATTTTGTTCGGAGAATTTTAGTTACTCACTTAAAAACCATATAAAAATGAAAGCATTAACAAGTAAAATTATTAAATGTTTAAATGATAAGAAAACTGGATTTATTGGAAGCCTAAAAAATAAAGAAACAATTGCAAATTCTGATGGATTTCGTGATGGATTAGAATGGGCAATTGATACCATTGAAATACTTGAAAAGCAAGCTGAATTTGAAGAAATTGCAAGGGTAATGATGAAACACTTAGGACAAGGCGGAAAATACCACCCGCATCACGCTGTAATAATTACAAATTCTACTGCTGAATTAACTGAAGTAATAAAATCAGTTGGACATATTGAAGATTATATCCCTGATTGATGTAATGATAAAGAAATAAAATCTATTATTAACCAAAAACTTATTTATTATGACAACAAAATATTATCAATACGGTGAAAATCTTTTTTATAGAAGTAAAAAAAGAGGTAAAAATGAATATTCTTATCTTTTAAATACCGAGATGGTATTTCATTGTGTAAATTTACATTCTATGACTTATGAATATGTTCACAGGGATAGCGTAGAGGGGGAGAAAATAACAAGAGATATATGGCAAAAGGCATTAAATAACATTATTAAACATTTACAGAAACAATTATAATTATTAACCTAAAAACTATAAAAAATGAATTTAATAAAAATTAATCCAGCCGATTATGGCTTGGAAGAAAACAAGGCAAAACAAATCTCAGATATGTTTAAACCTATGTTAGATAAAATGACAGAATTAGAAAGCGAGTATAATTCAGTCATTAAACTTGAGGCAAGTAATGAAACTTGCAAAAAAGCAAAAGAATTGAGATTAAAATATGTTAAAGTGCGAACAGGTACCGCTCAAATTCACAAAGAATTAAAAGCATTTTATTTGCAGGGTGGTCGTTTTGTTGATGGTTGGAAAAATGCTCAATTAATGGCTTCGCAAGGAATTGAAGAAAAATTATCTGATATTAAAGAACATTTTGAAATATTAGAAAGGCAACGTATTGTTACATTGCAAATAAAAAGAATAAAGGAGCTTAAACAGTATATTGAAGACGGTCAAATGATGTCCGGTGAACTCGGAAATATGACAGATGAAATTTGGAAAAATTATATTGCCGGGGCTAAAGCAAATTGCGAACTACGAAAAGAAGCCGAAAAGAAAGCCGAAGAAGAAAGAGAAAAAGAAAGAAAACTTAAAGAATTAGAGGCTGATAGGTATTATGAAGCTATTGAATATAAGCAATTTTGGTCTCCGCCTTATGATTTTAAAATTATGACTACTGATGAATTTAATGTCTTAATGGAAACTTTGAAAATTAACAAAGAAAGATATGACAAAAAACAACTTGAAATTAATCTGAGAATGAACGTCTTAAAAGACAAGCTGAAGAAAAAGAAAAACAACGAATTGCAGACGAAAAAATAAGACTTGAAAAAGAAGCAAAGGAAAAAAGAGCAAAGAAATGTATCTAAGTGTATCTATTTTGATTGATAAAATAATTTTACATATTGGATAAACACCTGCCTCTGCAAATGTAGTGAATATTTTACAGATGCACTATAAAATAACTAAATGGAATTAAGGGAACAAATATATAATATTATTAGCCCAGGACTTGAACCAGACCTTGCAAATTTAAAAACAGATGAAATTTTACAGGCGTTTCAGGATAGTAAAATTATTAATAAAGACCTTGAACCTATTGAAATAATAAAAAAGGTTGTTGCTAATTATTTTGACTTATCTATTCCGGGAATGGAGCAGAAAAACAGAGCCAGAGAGTTCTGTTATCCAAGACAAGTGGCACATTATTTCACAAGGCAATTAACTAAATTATCACTTGCAAAAATAGGTCAGGAAATTGGGGGAAAAGACCACGGTACCATATTAAACTCTATTAAAGTTGTAAGTAATTTTATTGAGACCGATAAAGAAAAGGCTAATGAAATCAAAGAATTAGAATTATTAATAAACCAAAATATATAAAATCATGGATAATGGAAAAGGTCAATTTAGACCAATAACAGATAAAAAATTTGAGGCACAAATGGAAGAACCTCATAATGCCGGAGTATTTAAAGTCGGTGAAATTATTGAAGTAAGAGGCAGCAGATTAAGAGTGCATAAAATTTACAAAAATAAAATACTGTTTAAATTATTGCCTAAGTTAAATAAAAAATAGTATCTTAAAAAGCTAAAAAATGGATAACAATAAACCTATTGGAGCAGATTTAGAAGGCAATGCTCCTTATAATGAGGAGGAACAGGAAGTTACTCCCCAGAAATGCTATTACTGTAATGAAATGGCTGATAATTGCCACGTTGACAAAGATGGTAATGAGATTTGCCTGGACTGTGTTCAAATTGAACTTGAGAATAATCCAGAATTTTATTTTGAATAATTAAAACTTAAATAAATGAAAAAAACAATTTGGAAATTTGAATTAGAAACAACAGACAACCAAGAAATTGAAATGCCGATTGGATCGGAAATATTAACAATTCAAACTCAAAATGTAATACCTTGTATATGGGCGTTAATTGACCCAAATGCAGATAAAGAAGTTAGGCGTTTTGAAATATACGGAACAGGACATCCAATTCATTGTGATATTGGAGTTAAAAGAAATTACATAGGAACTTATCAATTATATAATGGTTCTTTAGTATATCATGTATTTGAAATTTTAAAAAATGGATAAACTTTACAAAAAGGCTAAATTAGTCATTAATGACTGTAAAGCTCCCGCTCAAATTCCGGGAGCAGAAAAGTATATTATCAGATATTTGGTAACTTCAAATTTTCATAAGGCATTTAAAATACGTAGAATATTCAGGGATAAATGCAAGAAATTAATGGTTAGCGAATTTAAAGAACTTAGTAATTATTATAATTAATTAAAACAAGATATATTATGAAAAAACTAAAAGAAAGCAAAGAATCTATACGGCTAAAAAAACAATGCCAAGAATTAGGTATTAATAATTTAATATGGGATAAATTTCCAAAACCTAAAAAACTTAAAGCAAAATGACAGAAAAAAGATACCTAAAAGAAACAGGGATAAGCGAATTCCATTTAGTCCCTTGTAAAAATGGCTATATTCCATTGCATAAATTATTAAATAAATTTATGAAAGCTAATAAAATAACTATTAGCAATGAGCAGATTAAAACAGACTTTTATAAGGCGCTAAGGCATAAAGACTGGCATATTGAAGATATAGACAGCGGGTTGTTGGCAGATATTGTCGTTATAATGGAAAATTTTGTTAAACTAAATAACAATTAAACATACAATTATGGAAAAACAAAAAATTAAATCAATAACAGAGGCTTTTTCAATGCAGCCAGAATCATTTGGAATAATGACTAAAGAGAACATGGAACATTTTTACGATAAAGAAAATGCCTTAAAAGAAATAAAGGAAGAGGTGTTAGATAAAGACACAAATGTTTATGTAGGTTGTAATTTTAAAGGTAAAAAGTTATTTCAATATTTAGTGAACTCAGTAAATGTTCATTATTGTTAATTAAATTGTTAATAACATTATTTTTTTATATCAAATTAATACTTATATTTGCAGTGGTTAATAAATTTCAGTTAATGGAAAGGGCTGGAATAGGAATTTTTCATAATTGAGTTTAATTTCCCGCTTGTCTAAGAGTAGAGCGGGAAATTGTTTAACCTTGAATGTAAAAAAATGAACAGCGAAATAACTAAAATAGCATTAAAATTAATAACATTAGAATCTAAAGTTTGGTTGTCTGAAAAACTTGATATAAGCAGAGTAACTTTAGACAATAGACTGGAATTAGATAATTGGAAAAAACCCGAAATACAAATGATAAGATTACTAAATAAGTAATTTTTTTTGATTAAAAATGTAAAAAAATATACAAATATGACAGCAAAAGAAAAGGCACAAGAATTATATAAAAGTTTTATTTGTTGGGTAGTTGGAAGTAATGATATGGAACAATATATAATAGAATACCGAGCCAAACAATGTGCATTAATAACCGTTAATGAAATATTAGAAGAAGTCCCGATGTATAAGGGAAGTATATATCCAAAATGGAAGTTCTGGAATGAAGTTAAAAATGAATTAAATAAAATGTAAATTATGGCAAAACTTACGGAAATGAAAAAAGCTATTTTATCGGAATATGTGGAAAAATACGATGAATTAGAAAAGATTGCGTTTAAGCTCCACGAACTTGAAGAAAGGGAAGTTGAAATACAAGTTATAAAAAAAATGGCTGGATTAAAATTAATGATTGATTATTATAAAGATGATATTTCCTTTAATCCAGAACAATAACCAATTGAAATTAACTCATAAATAACCTTAATCAAAAAACTGAAATTATGGCAACAGCAAAAAAACAATTCCTATTAAATTGGGATGAATTTAATACAGATAATTCACCAACTCAAATGGAAAAAGATTTAGAAAAGGTGATTAATGAAGCTATGCAAAAAGCTGATAAAATATTACTTTCTGATGCGGAAATAACAAATAAAGCAATTAAACATGTAGAACAATTTAAAATAAAAGATAAACCTATTACTAATGAAAAAATGCAAGGTTATGCTGTTCGTGATTTTTACGCAGGATATAAAGCAGCTTTAAACTTTAATCAATAAAACCTGAAACTATGTATGGACAATGTAATATTTGCGGCAGTTTTGATGGATTAACAACTATTGAAAATCCAAATACAATGAGTCAAAAAATAGTCTTATGGATTTGTGAGAATTGCTCTACTTATTATGAGCAAAGTTATGAAGAATGGCTTGAAGAAAATCAGGAAGAAGAAGACCGTAACCATGAAGATTATTAAACTATCAACACTAAATTGTTAATAACTTAATGTAACTAAATTTTTATAATTAAATAACTATGTTTATATTTGTGGCTGTAAAAAATGTAAGTATGTGCAATAAAAATAACAATAATTTTTTTAATAATATACCCTCTGGGTACAGGTTAAGGAGTTTTACAGGTTGCACAGCCTTACATTGCTCCTTTTTTTTGTTTCTGGGGGGTATTCTTTTTATATAAAATGAAACTTTATAAATGTAATAAATGCGGGGTAGGATATCCTTTTACAATTAAATATTTTAGCATAGAAAAAAAGGGGGTTGGAGGATTAACAAAAATTTGTAAAAAATGTAAATATAAAAAAATAAATTATTCGTAGAAAATAATAAAGAAAAATACAAGGAATATCAAAAAAAATATTATGAAAACAATAAGGAAAGATACAAAGAATACCATAAAGAATACAGAAAAAAATACATACAAAATGAAAATACCAAAATACATATAAGTGAATATCAAAAAATATATAGAGAAAAATATAAGGGAAAAGCAAGAGATTATAAAATAAAAAATAAAGAAAAAATAAGAGAACGTGAAAGAAAATATGACAAAAAACGACAAAAACAAAAGCAATTATATTTTAAAAATAGAAAACAAATAGATATTAGTTTTAAATTAAGATGTTATTTAAGTTCAAGGATTAGTATTGCTTTAAAAAATAACATTAAAAGTGATAAAACAATGGAGTTATTAGGTTGCTCAATAGAATTCTTAAAAAAACATTTAGAAAGGAAGTTCACTAAAAAAATGACCTTTGAAAATTACGGTAATTACTGGCACATTGACCATAAAATACCGTGTTGTAAGTTTGATTTATCTGATATTGAACAACAAAAACAATGCTTTAATTATCGGAACTTACAACCAATGGAAGCACGAAAAAATAAAAGTAAAAATGGTAACTTGTTTGAAAAAAACGCACAACTCAATTTAGTTATATAATAAAATGGCACGACCAGCAAGAAATAATATAGATTATTTTCCTCACCCTGTAAATGATGGAAAAAAAATGTTTTTCATAGAAAGTAAATATGGCAATAATGGATATTCTACTTGGTATAAAATATTAGAACAATTAGGGAAAAATAATTATCATTATATAGATTTAAGGGACGAAGCTCAAATAATGTATTTATCCGCACAATGTAAAATTTCAGAAGATTTATTAAAAAATATAATTAATGATTTGGTAAAACTGAATGAATTTCATAAAGAATTATGGGAAAAATATAACATATTATTTAATCAAAAATTCATAGATAGTATTACTGATGCTTATAATAAGCGAAATAATAACTGTATAACTTTAATAGGTTTACTTGAACTTTTACAAGTTAAACTAACCCCTAAACCCCAAAAAAGTAAACTTAAAGCAGGCATTAACCCACAAAGGAAAGTAGAGGATAGTAAAGAAGAGGAAAGTAAAGAAAAGGTTACAAAAAATCACTCATTCAAAAATTCTATTTATTTTGATTTTGAATTATTAAAAAAAGATATTGGCGAAAAATATCAAAAGTATGATTTAAAAGATTATCACGAATCTATGATAAATTACTCAGCTTCAAGAGGCAAAAAATACATAGATTGGTTGGCGACCTGTAGAAGTTGGATAAATAGAGATATTAAAGAACTTAAAAATAAAAAAAATGGAAAAGGCAAAAATAATGGAATACATAGAAAAAACCGTCAAGAACCGGGTGAGCTTTCACGAAGAAATTAAAATAGATTTTGACGTAGCAACAGAAATGGTAAAAGCTATTGGTAAAAAAACTGTGAGAAACTTTATCATTGATGAACACAATGTTGCTTTATATAGAGATTTAATAGGATATTTTCTTAATAAGGAAAGTAAAAGATACAACCTAAATAAAGGCATTGTAATATCTGGTTCAGTAGGTACCGGGAAAACAGCAATATTTAATATCTTTAAAATATTTACTAATGTAATTAAGGAAAATACCTTTAAAAAAGCCACTACAAAAGAAATTATATCTAATTATGTAAAGAATGGATTTGAAGGTATTGAACCTTATGGATATAATTGTGTCGGAACTGATAATATAAATAGAAATCCGATGGAGTTACTTATTGATGATTTTGGTTACGATATTATGAATGCCAAACACTTTGGCAATGAAGTTGATGTTATGGGTGTTTTACTTGAATACAGATACGATATATTGATAAATTACAATAAAAGAATACATGCAACAACGAATTTCACAAAAAAAGAATTAAGCAATATGTTTGGTGAACGTTTGGAAAGCAGATTTAAAGAAATGTTTAATTATTTTGAACTTCGTGGAAAGGACAGGCGTAAATGACAACAAAAAAAAGAAAAATATTTAACATAGTAAATACCCAAATAAACTTATTATATGGCTGCTCAAAAGAGCAATTATATAATAAAAAAAGCGAAAAATCTATGTATTTTAATTTTAAGCAATTATATTTCGTAAGAATAATGACACTTGATATTTTAAAAAAATACCTGACAATAGATGAAATACATGAGCTTACAAAACTTTCAAAATATATAATTCAAAACTCTTATTTTTATTATACTGATATTGGATTACTGAAAATAAGACAAATAATTAATGACCAAATTTTAATATAACATTATGGAAAATAAAAAAGAAAAACATACAGTTATTTGGATAACATTAGATTCTTTTAATGGCGAAAGAACCTTAAAACAGCATGCTCTTGTCCCTTATCATAGAAAAGATGGAACTGTTAGAAACATTTCTTTATGTGGTAAAATCATAGCTGGGAATGAAGATGGGAAAAGTGCTGAATTTGATACGATAATTGAACGGGACGAATCTTTAAATAAAGAAAAAGCATGTAAACAATGCCTTAAAATATATAAGAAAAAATTTAATATAACCAAATAATTAAAACATGAGCTTAATATACAAAAGTAAAGGAATGGCTGCCGAATACAGTCAATATGCACTCAATATCTACTCTGGCTGTACCCATAACTGTAAATTCTGTTATAACAGGCTAAGAGCCAGAGTAGACTTTTTTGAAGTAGTTTATCCATTAAAGAAATTCAGTCTCAAAAAATTAGAAAAAGAAGCCCCCGCCTTTGCAGGTAAAGAGGTATTGTTATCATTTTTCAGTGATGCCTTTCAGCCTATTGAATATAAAGAAGGTTTAACTTATAAAACTTTAGAAATATTTTTGAAATATGGTATTATTCCAAATATATTAACTAAGGGATATGTAATAAGTAAATATTGGAATTTATTAAATCAATTTAAAAAATGGAAATTTGGAGTTAGTTTTTCTGGGGATGCTAAAAAAGAAAGAAATTGTATTCCAGAAGAAATGAGAATTTATAATTTACAGTGGGCAAAAACACTTGGAGCAGAAACTTGGATAAGTTTTGAACCAATAATTGTTCCCGAAAGAATTTACGAATTAATAAAACAATGCTCACCGTTTACTGATGAGATGCGATTTGGTCGATGGAATTATGACGTAAGGGCTAATAAAATAAACTACAAAGAAGTAAAGGAAAACATTATCAATATCTGTAAGGGACTTAATCAAAAATGCATCTTTAAAAAAAATCTTCAAAATATAAAATAAATTTGTTTTATATGAAACTTAATTATATATTTGCAGTGCTTATAATTATATCGGGCAATAAAATCCCTTTAATAGCCCAAGATTTGTGTTTTATGCCTACTCGGTATAATTATAAGCCACAAATTGAGGGCTATTTTTATTTTAATGATATGGAATACCAAAAATGTCATAACTGTAATAAAGAATTTCCTTTAACAATAGATTTTTTCCACAAGAATAAAGATATGCCTAATGGATTTTTAAAAATTTGTAAAGATTGTTGTAAGAAATATTACAAAAAAAATAAAAAAAGATTTAAGGAATATGCAAAAAATAATAAAGAAAAAATTGAGAAATATCAAAAAATCTATCGGAAAGAATATTATAAAAATAATATAGAAAGGGAAAAAGAACGAAAAAAGGCATACTATAAAATTAATAAAGAAAAATTTATAAAACATCGTCAAGATAATAAAGAAAAACTTAAAGAAAAAGATAAAAAATGGTATCAAAACAATAAAGACCATGTAAAAGAATATCAAAAACAACACAGAAAACAAATAAATTTATATGCCAGAAATAGAAGAAAAGTAAATATTAATGTTAGATTAAAAGAACGTTTACTTTCAAGAGTTAAGAATGCATTAAAAAAAGGAATTAAAAGTAAACATACAATGGAATTGATTGGTTGTGATATTGACTTCTTTAAAAATTACTTTAAAAGTAAATTCACAAAAGGAATGACTTGGGATAAGTTTATGAATGGTGAAATACACATAGACCATATTATTCCTTGTCGTAAATTTGATTTAACAGATATTATACAGCAGTTACAATGTTTTAATTATAGGAACTTACAGCCACTTTGGGCAAAAGATAATTTAAGCAAAAATGGTAAATTACTTGAAAAACACGCACAATTAAGTTTAGTTATTTAAAATTAATATGCAAAATCTATAACTATGGAAAAAATATATAAATATATAACAATAAAAAATAATGGCGAATTTAACAATAAGCCACGTTATGAGATTGTAAATAATAAAAGTCAAAAAATATTAGGGATATTATTCTATTATAAAGAATGGAAGCAATACGTATTCACTCAATTTGAAGATAGTATTGTGTTTAATAATTCATGCTTAAAGGATATTGTCAATTTTATTGAAAACGAATGTAAAACTTAAAAACTATATGATATGGAAACAGCCAATAAAATACTTGAAGATAATTTGAATAATATAGGATTTTCATTTTCAGAACAATTAAAACCTGATAATATTAAATTATCGGAAGCCAAAAAAGTTAAAAAAGCTATCATTAAAGCAATGAAAGAATACGCAAAACAAATTAATCATTGCACCTGCACCGAAGATGAAACAATAGGAAGCACAACTGTATGGTGTTGTAATGTATGCGGTTTGCCCTTAAAATCTGAGAATTGGCAGAGTGTGGAAGAAATGGAAAATAACTAATAAATTTAACTCTGAGATAATGATTGAAGAAAAAAATATTAATACTAAAAACGAATATTGGAGACAAGCAGCTCCATTAAATGATGATATAAAATTCAAGAAAGCAATGAAAATAATAAGAGAAGAAAAAATAATTCAATTAAAAATTGATATTGAAGATTATGAAAGAGAAAATTTTTAACAACCCGGACAATGCAAAGAAATATTGTGAAGATTTATTGCAGGTCCATAAGGAGATAAAAATAAGTCCATATCGTAAAACCCGAAGTTCTTTACAAAACCGTGCTTTACATTTATTTTTCAGATTTATTGCTGATGAACTCAATGAATTTACGAGTTTCACTTATGAAGGATTAACACAAAAATTTGAAATACCATACACAGAAAGCATTGTGAAGGACTATATTTGGAGACCGCTCCAAGTGGCATTATTTGGCAAAACATCAACAACTAAGCTAACAACACAGGATATAAACACAATGATAGATGTATTTAATAAATATTTTTCAGAAAAAGGAATAACTATAGTATTTCCAAGTTGGGAAAACTACTCAAGATTAGCAGAAAATTATTAACTAAAGCTAAAAAAATGACTAAAATTATTGCATTTTTAAAGAAAAACGGATTTATAAGAATGAAAAAAAATAGTTATACAAACGATAAATGTAATGTCGTTATCCTTAGTAATGGATATTGTGTGGCTGATAATAGTGGATATGAAATGTTTAGTAAAAATTGTAACATTTATTGGCTTATTGGAGTATTAACTTATTATGATTTTATAGAAAAAGATTATAAAATTTGAATTATGAAAATACCATACGAATATGAGATAATAAAAATTTCCAAAAATGAATGGAAATGGAAGACTATAAAGACGACACTGTTTTCATAAATGACTTAAAATATCAAATAAAAGAATGGATAAAGAACTCGGATTTTATAAATAGATAATTATGAATTACTATAAAACATCTAAAGGACAAAGAGTAGGAAAATCAACTATTGATGGCAGGGTAAGGTCTGCCAAAAAACAAAAGTTAGATAAAATGTATAATAATTACGGCTATTATTTTTGTGAAGACTGCAAAGCGAGTGCAGGAGTTTATTTAGATTGCTCGCACGATATAAGCGTTGATAAATGCCAGAAAGAAGGCAAAACAGAGTTAGCGTGGGATATTGATAATATAACAATTAGATGTCGGAAGTGCCATCAAAAACACGATTAAAACACTATAACATTAAAAAAATAAAGCTATGAAAAAACAATCAACAAATACAATAACCTGGACAGAGTATAATAAATTACTAAATAAAAAGTCTTTAAAGTATCGTAATAAGAAGGTGATTTGGGACGGCAAACTTTTTGACAGCACCAAAGAGTTAAAATATTATTGGAAGCTGTTAGATGACAAGAAAAGCGGCAAAATAAGAGATTTTGAATGGCAAGTTCCACTAACTTTCATATACGAATACGAAAAAATGTTTAAACTGATAATTGATTTTGTCATTAAGCACAATATAATTAACAATATAGTGCCCAGATTAGAATACATTGATGTAAAAGGTTGGTGTATTAAAAAGAAAAAGTTTTTAACAACTCCGATGTTTAATTTAAAAAAGAAGCTCATTGAGGCACAATATGGAATTAAAATCATACTGAAATGAAAATTACAGATACAAATAATAACGAAATAAAAGTAAATGATATATTGATTTGCAGAAATATAGTAAAGAAAGTTGTTGAATTTCCTTGTAAATGCGGATTATCAACTTTTGACCTAAATACAGGAGCAGGTGTTGATTTGGATTATTTTGTAACACAATGCGAGAAAGTTTATGGCGAAAAACCTGAAATATTTCGTGCATTAATTTTAAAAAAGAAATGAAAATTACTGATACAATAGAAATAAATAAAATATATTACGAAGATGATTTAAAAACAATGGCACGTATGCCTGACAATTTTATTGATTTAACTGTTACAAGTCCACCTTACGATGATTTAAGAACGTATCAGGGATATTCATTTGACTTTGAAGGCACGGCAAAAGAATTGTATCGGGTCACTAAAATAGGCGGCGTTGTGGTTTGGGTGGTCGGTGATTCCACAATTAATGGCTCAGAAACAGGCACAAGTTTTAAACAGGCATTATATTTTATGGAATGCGGTTTTAACTTGCATGATACAATGATATATCAAAAACCAGCAGCACCATTTCCTGGCGTTGTTCGCTATATGAACGTATTTGAATATATGTTTGTTTTTAGCAAAGGAGAGCCAAAAATAACAAATATAATTTTAGATAGAAAAAATAATAACGCAGGTATGGTATTTAGAAATACGATTAGACAAAAAGACGGTACGTTAAAACAACAAATCACCAAACCATGTAAAGATTTTGGTGAAAGATATAATATTTGGTTTATTGTAAATGGAGAACAAATAAAAGAACACCCTGCTACATTTCCTGAAAAACTTGCAGCCGACCATATTTATAGTTGGAGTAATAAAGGCGATTTAATATACGACCCATTCGGTGGCTCTGGAACGGTTGCAAAAATGTGTATTTTAATGAAAGGGAATTATATTTTATCTGAAATATCAAAAGAATATTGCGAATTGGCAGAAAAAAGAATTTTACCGTATAAATTACAATTAAATTTAGGGATATGAACAGGCAAAAATGGTTTAACGACCATATAAATATGAGAATTTACCGCAACCAACTTAAAGGCTTAGACAAGAAAGTTTACAAGGAAGGTGTCATTATAACCGATTTACAGCATGCGAGGTTCGTATATCTCTGCGAAAAAGGAGCTAATGAAGGCGGACACAATTTAAAGTATTTTGATAGTATTACGGAACGTGATAAATTTGAAATAGCAATTAAAAAATCTTAAACTATTACCATGTATGAAATTGAACATTTATCAAAAGGAAAAATTTTTCAAACTACAATAATGTGCGGACAGATAACCAAGCATTCGCTAATTAGAGATTTTTTTCTAACATTAACAGACCATTCTATTGAGGAAATAGAGAAATTACAAATTGAATTTAGAATTGTTACATCTAAAAAAAGGAAAATAATAAAACATTTTACAACATCACAATTATTAAAGTTATCTAATTTGGATAATATATTCTTTGCAAAAGGAAGCACAAACACTGAATGTAACAGACATTTTAATTTAATCTTATGAAAAACAGAACGAAATGGTTTAATGACCGTATAAAAAAAAGAATATACCGCAACCAACTTGAAGGTTTAGACTTGAAGGTTTATAGACAGGGCGTTATTATAACCGATTTACAACACGCAAATTTTGTATATCTTTGTGAAAGTAAGGCTAATACGGCTGGCTATATTTTAAGGTATTTTAGCACCATCGAGGAGCGTGATTTATTTGAAAAACTATTATGAATAGAATTGGCTTATTAGACATAGACAGTAAAACATTAGGCAATTTAGCATTAATGAAAATAGCAAATTATCATAAATGAAAATAAATTTGTTATATTAATTAAATTTAACTATATTTGAACCATGAAAAATACAGATATTAAATACAACCTTTCAGATGATTATAACAAACTGCATGATTTACTTAAAAAAGATAATATAATAATCGGATTTACTTTATTTTATTCAAAAAAGAGATTAGATAAAGCAGACTCTGTAAGTGTTTACGTTCATAATGGTGTAAAAATCTCTAAAAAATGATAATTATTTACATATTTATTCAATATTATTAAAACTATATTATGGAAAAAATTACTTTAGGACACAAAGTAAAGGATAAAGTAACAGGCTACACAGGAATTGCTATTAGTAAATGTATTTATCTTAATGGTTGTGTTCAGTATTGTGTTCAATCTAAACATGAAAAAGGTGTAAAATTAGAAGATGGTGCATGGATAGATGAAGGTCAATTAGAAATAGTTGATAAAGGTGTTTTTGAAAAACCTAAACCTATAAAAAAAGAAATAAAAACAGAACCATGGAAATCAAGAGGAGGGGGGCATAGAAGTCATCCTAAATAAATCATTTAATCCTACAACCCAATGATAATAGGATATATAGCATTCATATTACTATCAACAATAATTATTTTAAGTTGTTTTATACCAAAAAATAAGCAACCCTGTGACTTTTATTGCCAAAGAGATATTGAAGGCGAATTGCCCTGTGAGGAGCAGTGCGAACATTGTAAAGAATATTACAAACCACTAAATAACGAACTATGAAATACACACAATATTACTCAAAATGGCGTAAACAATGGATTGACATAGGTAGGGAAATGACAGATGGCGAGGTTAAAGAATATTTAAAGTATCATTATAAATTGAAATAACCAGATGTCCCAAAATACAGGACAACTAAAAAATAAACTATGAAAAATACATTATACTACAAAGCCAAACAAATAAGACTTGCAAAATTAAGGTTCTGTAAAGCATTTGGGAAAGCACTTAAAATATATGATTTATTAAACTTTTTAAATAAAAAAGGCAATGAATTGGAAAACAGAAAAGCGTAAAATATCGGAATTTAGCTGACAGATTATATATTTTGAAAAGTGTAAAATGAACACCCCTATTTTAAAGGGTTACAGAGGCACATTTTTTGTTTTTAATGAACTTTTTTTGAAACCAAAGCACTTTTATTTTTTTGAACTTTTTAGAAAAGTTAAAATTTAAAAATCAAACTTTTGAATTTTTGTAAAAATAAAAAAACTGAATCTGAAAAAAAATACTTTTTATTTCTTGAAATTTTTAAAAAACTTTTTTGCAAAAAATAAACTTTTGTAATTTTGAAAAAAAACTTTTCTATTTTTAGAACTTTTTTAAAACTTAAATTTTTAGAAAAAACTTTTGACTTTTTTAAAAATGGGAATTTTGAAATACCTATAAATAGGGCGTTTTAGAGGGTTGATTTTTTAAAAAAGTGGAGAAACTTGGATTTTTGATGTATTTTCCTGAAACTTTTTATATTTTATTAAATTTTAGTATTGTAAAAAAAGATCAAGATAAATGCTAAATAATTTGTTTTAACGATTTTTAATACTAACTTTAACAAAGACTTTTCACGAAATTAATAAAATGTTTTATTCAGATACTGAAAAGAAACAAATAAAAAAACAGAATAGATTAATTGCTAATTGGAAAAAATCAAAGAGACCAAAGAAAAAAAAGAAACATAAAGCAAAAAAGTATGAAAATTTAAGCTATAATCAATTAATAAAGCTACCTGAATGGAAAAAAAGAAGGAATCAAATATTAATTAGAGATAATTACACCTGTCAAAACTGTGGACAAAAAATACATTTAGAAGTCCATCATATAACATACAGGTATAAATATCCCTGGTTGTCTCCAAATGAAGATTTAATAATTTTGTGTGAAATATGCCACGCAAAAATTCACAATATTACATAAAGTTAATTGTGTTTAAAAATGTAAAAAAATGACTACATAGGGGGATAAATCATTAAAAACCAGCTAATTATAAAAAACATTTGCAAAAGCAAAATAAAATGTTATCTTTGCAGAATGACACTATCATTAAAAAACAAAATAAAAAAGTCAAATGAAATCTGTGAACTCTATAAAACAGATGAACATACTATTGAAAGCTGTTGTGATAATGTAGGAATACCACTAAGAACGTTTTATGAATGGATTGATAATAACAATATCACAGAAATCGCAGAATCCTATGAAAAAGCAAAATTAGCCAAATACAACGTTCACAGGGGTAAACTAAAGAAATTAACCCTAACATCATTCCAACGTAAATTAAAGGGCTGGGAATATGAAGAAATAACTATTGAAGGTGTTTCTATTGATGAAAAAGGCACTGTAAAGGGTAAGAAAATAAAGAAGGTAAAAAAGTTAGTTATTCCCGGAGATGCAATTACAATATTCGCATTAAAGAATTTGGCAGGATATGCAGATAAGCAAAACATTGAACATTCAGGCTCTATACAAACAGTTTCCAATGAAGAACGAAAGGAAATATTAAAAGAGTTAAAGGAAGGGATTTAATGAGTTTGTTTTCGCACTGTAACATTGAGGCTAAGTCATTATATATCAATAAATTAAAAAAAATATTCTCAGGCGATATTTTGCCAAAAACTTGAAATAATGAATATTGAAAAAGATAATAAATAGAAACTCAGATTTTCACCATTTTTAACTGACAGATTATATATTTTGAAAAATGTAAAACGAAACACCTATAAACACTACGTTTCAGAGGGTTACTTTTCGTTTTTTACAAACTTTTTTTGTTTCATTCAGGCTTTTAAGAATCTGATTTTTTTTGAAAAACTTTTTCCCAAAACTAAACTTTTGAGAAATGAAAAAAATAAAAAAACTTTTTAGCTGAAAAAATACTTTTGCTTTTTTAAAATTTAACTTTTATTTTTTTGCAGAAAAAAAAGTTTTATAATTTTGAAAAAAAACTTTATACTTTTTGGAACTTTTTTAAAACTTAAATTTTTAGAAAAAAGTTTTGCAAAAAAGAGAAAAGGAAAAAATGAATAGCCTACAAATAGGGCATTTCAGGGGGTTGGTATTCTGAAAAAGCGGAGAAACTTGGATTTTAAACGAATTTTGATGACAAATTTTATTTTTTATGGAATTAACTGAATTTAGAAAAGAATTATTAAAAAGCCCGCTACTTTTCACGAAATACATATTTAAAAATTACTACAATAAAGAATATCATATCGGCGAACATCACAGAATTATTGCAGAGGCATTAAAGAAAGTGCTGTTATTAGAGACTACGAGACTAATAATAAACATTGCTCCACGTTATGGAAAAACAGAGCTTGTAGTAAAAATGTTTATGGCTATGGGATTGGCATTAAATCCCAAAAGCCTGTTTATCCATGTAACTCACAGTGAAAAACTTGCATTAGATAATTCAGAAGCAGTAAGAAACATTATAAAATCAGATGCTTATTCACGGCTATTTAATTTAAAAACAAAAAAAGACAGCGATAGTAAAAGTAAATGGTATAATGAAGAAGGTGGCGGAGTTTATGCCACGTCTTCTGGTGGTCAGATATTCGGGTTTGGTGCTGGAAGCTTAGACAGTGAAGACGGTTTTAGTGGTGCTTTTATTTTTGATGACCCAATTAAACCAGAGGACGTATTTTCTTTAGTAATTAGAGAAGGTATTAATCAGCGTTTTGATACAACCTTTAGAAGTCGCTTGAATAGTGAAAAAACTCCAATTATAATAATAATGCCTCGTTTCCATAAAAGAGATTTAACAGGTTATCTTTTAGAAGAAGAACCCGGAGTTTGGACTGTATTAAGTTTATCTGCATTAAAACCTGACGGTACTGCATTATGGGATTTTAAACTACCGGTTAAAGAATTACTACATTTACAGAAAGTTAATAATTATGTTTTTCAAACACAATACCAACAAAAAGTAGAAGAAATACAAACAGGTGGGGAATTTTGGAAAGACTTTGACCCGGGAAAACACATACAAAAAATTAGTTATAACGAAAACCATCCTATTCATATCAGCGTAGATAATAATGTTTTACCATATATTGCTGTTAGTTTCTGGCAGAAATACGATAATAAGATTATTCAAATTCACGAAATACCTTGCACCGACCCATTTAACACAGCTACAAAAGCAGGATTAAAAATAGCAGAATATATCAAACAAATAAGATACATTGACTTACTATTCGTTCACGGTGACGTAACTGCTAATATTAAGAACACTATTGATGATGACAAAAAATCATTCTTTGACAAGCTAATTGAAAGCCTTGAAAAAGAGGGAATTAAAGTAAGGAATAGTTTATCTCGTTCAAATCCGCCTGTTGCACTAAGTGGTCAATTTATTAATTCTTTGTATGCCGGAGCTTATAAATATGAAATAATAATCAGTGATACTTGCCAGATAAGTATATCTGACTATGTTAATGTAAAAGAAACTGACGAAGGCACAATACTAAAGAAAAAAGTTACCGACCCTTATACAAAAGCAAGTTATGAGGAGTTTGGTCACTTTACAGACGTTAAGAGATATGTAATTATTGACTTATTGAATAGCGAATTTATACAATATAAAAGTGGTGGCAAAATTTATGATTATGTAGTTAGTCCGGAAAGCCGACACAGATAATTTTTAAACTAAAATATAAAAAAATGTTTAAATTAATAAAAGTTGAAATTATAAGATTATTATTGAATGTATTTGAATTTTTGATAGTAGCACTATCTACTATAATATCAGTATTAGCATACGCAGGTATAGTAATATTTGTATTATATGTATTTTGGTTATTTGCTTCAAATTTCTGAAATTCAGACGATTAACTTTTTATTGGTCTCAATGTTACAGTGCGAAAACAAAGAAATATTTTAAAAGAAATATCTAATATTCAAAATTACAAAAATATAAAAAGTTTCAGCAAAATTCGTTAAAAATCTGGGTTTCTCCGCTTTTCTGAAAAATCAACCCTCTGAAACACCTATAAATAGGGCTATTCATTTTTTACATTTTTCTTTTTTGTAAAAGTTTTTTTTCAAATTACACTTTTCAAAAGTTGAACGAAAAACTAAAAGTTTTTTTTCAAAAGTTCAAAAGTTTATTTTCAGCAAAAAAGTAAAAGTTTATTTTTGAGAAAAAAGTTTTTTTATTTTTTTCAAATCTCAAAAGTGTTCTGTTGAACAAAAAAGTTTATCAAAAATGAAAAACGACCCTCTGAAACCCTTTATTTACAGGGTGTTCGTTTTGCGTTTTTTAAAAAATATTATTTGTCAGCAAAATTCAACAAAAATCATACTTTCTTAAAATTGTATTTTTGTAATAATTGATTTATTAAAATAAATTTGGTTTGTTTAAAAAAATAACTATATTTGCAGAATTATAAAATATTCTAAATGTATATAGAAAAACGAGACTTATACGATTTTATCACACAGACCAATTTAGAAGAAATTGCGGATAAAGATATATACATCAACAACGCCATGAGTGCGGCTCAACAGGAAATAATATCTTATCTGGCAAATATCTACGACACCGATACCATATTTATATTAGACGGTGATATTGCAGACTTTGGTATATCGGTTGCTTATGTTGCTGATGACCGTATAATCTGGGAAGTTGACGAATACGATACAGGCGAGATCTACGATACAGACGAATATACAAGCTATGATGATGGCACACATACGTATATTTACAAAAGCAAAGAAGACGGAGTTACGGGAGCTTGGGACGGCACAAAATGGACTAAATTATCTGAAAACGGCTCATTCTTTTACAATATCTTAGCAGGAACAGGTGACTATCCAGATAATACAGACCATTGGACTAAAGGAAATTCACAAAACGCTAAATTAAGAGAAGTATTTGCAGATATTACAATTTATAATTTACATGCCAGAGTTAATCCCGTGCAAATTCCCGAACTAAGACTTGATCGCAGAGATAATGCTGTTAATTGGTTAAAACAATTAAATAAGTCTCTTAAAAACGGTGGTATTAAAGCATCATTGCCATTATGGGAAACATTAACCGATGCAGAGCAAAGAGAAAAAATGGAATATGGTTCAAATACTAAATGTTCTTGGAGATGAAAAAATATTACTTTATAAAATGTATAGTTTCAGGCTCATTAAAAAGCAATGAAGGGCAAAAAATAATCTATTTTACTGTAAATTGTAGAGCCAAAAAACTTGAAGACAGCATAAAAAAACATTGCTCAGAAAACAATTATGATTTAACAGAAATAATATTTGTAACAAAATTATGATAGTCACAGAAATAAAAAATAAAGCAAATATAAATATTGCCGATGTAATCTATAAAGACCAGCAGCTTCGGACAATGAAGGATATTAAAGACTTTAGAGAGGCATTAGAAGCAGCAGAGGAGGTAACGGTACCTGATAGGTTTGATTTGATAGGCATATATAAAGATTTGGATTTGGACTGTCACGTAACAGGAATTAAAGGAGCTATATTAAACAAAATAAAATCACGGGAATTTAACTTATACACAAAAGATGACAAAAAAGACGAAGAAAAGACCAAATTATTAAAAGAAAAATGGTTCTTTGATTATTTGGATATTTTAATGGATAGTTTTTTTTACGGTTATTCATTAATTCAATTTGGTGACGTTAAAGATAATAAATTTACATCTATTGAATCAATACCACGAGAGTATATTGTTCCTGAGTGGCAACTTTTAAAAAAACAAAGCACAGCGTCCTCAAAAACAGATGGAATATTATTTTTAGAAGATAAAATATATTCAAAATGGTTACTCTGGCATAACACCAAGAAGTTAGGAATGTTTGCAAATGTAGCCCCTTTTGCAATAGCCAAGAGGCATTTACTTTCTTTAGCCTTAGAAAAAGCTGAATTGTTTGGCATTCCTATTCGTATCGGAAAGACAGATATTAATAATGCCGTATTAAGAAACCAAATGGAAAAAATGCTTGATAACATGGGCTCAAAGGCATGGGCTGTATTGCACGAAAGCCAGAGCATAGAACTTATAGAAAATAAACAAGGTGATGTTCACAGGATATTTTTAGAGCCTTTAAAAATGGCTAATCAGGAAATAAGTAAAGCAGTAGCAGGTCAAACGATGGTATTTGAAAGTGGCTCAAGTTATTCACAATCCAAAGTTCACGAAAATTTATTTGAAGAATTTGTCGGGCAATATATGATGAGTTTTACTTTTGAAGTAAATAACAACCTATTGCCGTTTATGAATAATCATGGTTTTGCAGTTGATAATTTAACTTTTGCTTTTCAGGAAATTGAAAAATTAAGTAAACTTGATAAGGTAAAAATAATTACTGATTTGAGTAAATATTATGAAATTAATCCCGAAGACGTAGAGGAATATACAGGTATTCCTATTGAGGATGTTCGGGAAACTCCACAAATGCAGGTTGAAAATATGTATAAAAATATGAAATAATGGCACGAACATTACAGACAATATACAACCAGATAATAACAGAAAAGCAAAGCTATGCTAATCTAAATACTTTAACTCCAATTAATGACAGTTACCAAGCGTTATTAAGCAATTTAACATCACAATCAAAAGTGGCAGTCTGGCGACTATGGGTTTATTTGATTGCTTTTGGGATTTGGTTTCACGAGCAGATATTTGATGCTCACACTGCAGAAGTGGAAGAAATGATTGCAGATAACCAGCTCGGACAATTACGATGGTATGTGGTTAAAGCAAAAGAATTTCAGTATGGTTATGATTTAACTTGGGATGGTGACGATTATGTTTATTTGGATGTGGACGAAGACGCAAAGATTATAGCACAAGCCTCAGCAGTAGAGGGTGGTTCGGCAGTATTAATTAAAGTAGCAAAATATGTAACACCATCAACTCCTGAAGACAGTGAATTGACACCATTATTAACAGCAGAAGAATCAGCATTTGACGCTTATCTGACTACAATTAAACCGGCAGGACTACAGGCTCAAACGATTAATCTTGACCCTGACGATATGATTGTAGAACTGAATATAATGTATAACCCTCTTATTTTAACAGCCTTAGGTGAATTAATAGAAGATAGCACCGTAACAGAATTAGAGGCAGGGGATAAACCAGCAAAATTTGCCTTTGAAACATTTGTTAAAAGTTTACCATTTGACAGTAAATTTAGAATAATTGAAATGGTTGATGCTATTCAGGCAGCAGAAGGCATTAATAACATAGTAGTAGTTAGTTGTGAGGCTCGTTCAGGAACTAATCCTTATACAGATATAACAGCAGAATACGACCAGCAATACACAACCAATTCAGGATATTTCAGACCGTCAGATTCCATAACTTCAACATTTAATTATTATGAATATAGTTAATATATCGTGGTCAAATTTTATAAAAAATATGATTCCGGGAGCATTGCACGGAATAAAACACAAGAATTGGCTATATACATTAATTAAACCATTGCAGCACGTTCATAATCTGTTTTATGCTTTTTATGATACAAAGAGGTTTTTTTTAAAACATACCTCTCAAACTGTTTATGTAGAACACTTTTTAAATGCAAAATATAATATTGATAATCCATCGGCTTCTCATGTTCCAGCACACGATTATAATGCCACGAATAAGGATATATATATTGTGAATAATGATATTGTTCCGCAATATTTATTTAATCTGAGCGAATCAATACCAGATGATGATGTAATTTACATTTTCAATAAAGATGAAGAATATAACCCTGCTTTAACGTATAATTCAGGAGATACGGCAACTTATGATTTTCAATTTTGGGAATGTAATACAAATGGAACAACAGGAGCATGGAATGAAACGAAATGGGATAAATTGTGTGATGAATTTATTTTATATAACAAAAACGATGTTTCTTTAGGTTATAATTTCACTATTTACGTGCCGAGTAATTTATTACTTGCAAAGCCATGGTCTGATATGTCTATGATTACAACCATGACACAGGTAAAAGCTTTTATTTCAGGCACAATAGAAAAGTTTAAATTTGCTAATATTACTTACGAACTAATAGAATACTAAAATGAATAAATTACAAAACACAACTCAAACAGGTGGCTTTCCGCTGAAAAGTGATGATATACGTTATTTTTTGGGATTAGCTACTATTGACGCAGCATTATATCAAGCGTTAAATTCAATGTTAAGAGGTATAGGCGGTGATAATTTTGTTGTCTATGGATGTGCTTATTCTGCTCCAAATTGTGAAGCTGGATGGATAATGCTTGACGGTGAGCTTCTAAAAGTAGATGCACACGCCATCACTCAAACTCATTTTGTTAAAGTTTCAACAGATGAAGATTCAAGGAGTTTTAAAGATGGCTCGGGCCCGTATAATGTTCATCAAAAAAACAGAGCAACCGTAACAGTAACAACAGGCAACCTGCTGTATGCACCGTCTAACAATTTGTTATATCAGATAGCCGAAAGGTTAAGAAGTGCAAGTACGTCTAATGAAGGGGTGATTGAGTTGGCTACGAGTGCTGAGGCATTATTAGGAAATTCCACAATGTTAGGAATAACACCATTTTTATTAAATTTATTTACAGGCGGAGTTAGGTGTAAAGTTATTGAGATAGGAGACTGGAATATGGATAGCAACGATTTTAGAGACATTACTCACGGTGTTGTTTTTGACAGGATAAGAAGCGTTGAAGCAATAATAAGAAACGATGTTGATAATTATCATTATTCCATAAATAGACATAATGTTGCCAATAATGATATGGCGGGAGCAGTGCATCATATTGACGCAACGGAAATAAGATTAAGCAGGTTGAATACTGCAGCAGGAGGTTTTTTTGACAGCACAGATTTTGATTCCACAAGCTATAATCGTGGATGGGTAACAATTTGGTATTCAGCAACGTAAAAATGGATAAAAAAGAACAAGTATCAGAAATATTAAAACAAATAGGTAACGGTGATATAACTGCTTATATTCCTGAAATAAACGATAAATATGTGATTAAAAGAGAGCCAGATTATCGTTATGATTGTGATGTTAATTTTCTTGTTTTACTTGCTTTAATCCTTTTTGGAATAATTACAGGAGTTATGTTTTATGTATAATAAAAAACAAATATTACAATTTTTAGAAATGGTTAAAAGCGGTGAAATATCTGTTTATAATTTACCTAAAGATTTATATTTTGAAATATCTGAATTACTTGAAAAGGAAATGTTTCGGGGCTTTGGCAAAACTCTGACAGAATTAACACCTGGAACAAAAAGATATATTGCCCTGCAAACATTAAAAAATAATGCTTACAAATTCAGCGGTGCAAAAGTATTTCAGCAAGTCAGAGCTTTAGAAAAATTAACTAAAAAAGTTGATTATCTGGAAAAAGGCGAAAAACTATTTAGACAGCATAATAAGGCATGGTTAGATACAGAGAAGCAACTGGCACAAAGAACAGCCAGAGCAACAAAGAACTGGGAAGACATACAGGACATTAAAGATGTTAAACCATTGCTTAAATATCAAACAGCAGGAGACGAAAGGGTAAGGGCTGACCATGCTGCATTAGATGGTATTGTAAAACCTGTGGACGATCCATTTTGGGATAGTTATTTTCCACCAATTTCATATAATTGCCGTTGTATAACTATTTCAGTGTCGGATGAAAAAATCACAAAGGTTAATAAAAAGAAATTACCGAAAAGGGATGCATTGCATACAAAAAGTCCGGCAAAAGATAAATTTGCATTAAAAAAACATCCGTATTATAGAGTGCCGAAGAAATTTAAAGATTTAAAAAAACGAAATTTTGATTTACCTTTGCCAAAATGACTATAAATGCAGATATAAATATAAAAGGAAACCTGCGTAAATTCTATACTAAATTAGATGACGAGCAGGATTTAACATATACTAAGTCAGAATGGCAGGCATTGAGAGACTTATATGTCAAATCAGCACAATGGACTGATACGCAACTTGACAGAGCCTTGCTAAAAGACGATAAATATTTAGGTCTGTCAGATGGATATAATTGTTATGTTAGTTAAATTTTAAAATTATGGCAAAAATGTCAGGTAAGATAATAAAACTCGAAGGCTGTGAAAAATTAATTACAGCAATAAAAAAAGCTGAAAAAGCATTATGCAAATACTTAAAGGCAGTTGAAGAAATGCAAGAATGTGGAATTAAGTTAAAAACAAAAAATGTCAGTTAAACAAATAGGTGAATATCGTTTTATTACTCATAAAACTCAAATGAGAAATGAGAAAAATAAACTACCTCGTATAATAGCAAATGATATAAAAAATCATTTCTTGTTAGGTTTTAGAAAAGGTGGCGGACAAACAGACAAGTCAATAGGCGGATGGCGACCACGAAAATATAAAACAAAAGCAGATAAGGCGACAAAAAAAATACGAGGTATATTAATTTTAAGAGGACATTTAAGGGATTCAATAAGAGTGATTATGGCAACTTTTAAGAAAATAGTAATCGGAAGCGACTTACCGTATTCCGCAAGGCATAATGAAGGTCTGGCAGGAATGCCGCAACGTGAATTTATCGGTCACTCAAAAGTTTTAGAACGAAAAATTGAACAAAAAATAGGAGGGCGTTTAGAGCGTAATATATAATGGCATCAGCACAATCAAGTTTATATTATTTATTAAAAGACATAGAAGCTGTATTAGTTGCTAATACTGATATAAAACATATTGACCTATTTCATGGTCAGGATGACAGACCAGAAAAAGAACAATCATTTGACCGTCCAGCTGTTTTAATTGAATTTGATACTATCCCTTGGGATACAACACACCAAAAAGTAAGTCAAAGCAACTATAAATATGAAAAAGCGGGAGTTATAACTTTTAAATTGCATTTTTTATTTAGAACATACGATAAAGAAATTGAAAGGTTTTACAAAACTGATGCACTAAGACAGACAATAGATAAGTCAATAGAAGGATTGCAGGGAGATTTTTACGGAGTTACAAAAAAAACATCCGAAGAACAGCAAATTAATGACAGTTTAGAATGGAAATGGGTTATAATTTACGAGACATACACACAAGAAGAAGGCATAACAAGGGGATTAGTTGCTAAGTCAGGCGTTGAACCAGATATAACAGCAACAATTAAAGAAGTTGTTTAAAATAATTCTATGAATAAAGAAGAACGCATAAAAAAGCGAAGATCATATATTTTCCAACAGTTAAAAAATATTCCAAAACATTTACGTAGTAAGGAAATTAAAAGAGTAGCCAAGCAGTTATTCCTTTCAGAAAGTCAGATTTATAACGATTTACAACTTTATAAATACCCTAAAGAAATAATTCCATAAAAAATAATTTTCTCATTAAATTTCCTCAAAAACCCCAACTTCTCCGCTTTTTCAGAATACCAACCCCCTGAAATGCCCTATTTGTAGGTATTTCATTTTTTCCTTTTTCCGTTTTTGCAAAAGTTTTTTTTCAAAAGTCAAAGGTTTTTTTTTCTGCAAAATTTTAAAAGTTTTTTTTTGAAATTACAAAAGTTTTTTTTCTGCAAAAAAATAAAAGTAAATTTTCAAAAATGCAAAAGTTTATTTTTGAGAAAAAAGTTTAAAAAAAATTCAAATTCTCAAAAGTCCAATTGAAACGAAAAAAGTTCGTTAAAAATGGAAAACGACCCTCTGAAACCCTTTAAAATAGGGGTATTCATTTTACGTTTCTCAAAGTTTTAAAAGTTTCAGGATTTTTCATTGAAAATCCACACTTCTAATTTATTATTATTCAATAAGTTATAAAGATTGATAAAAAACAAATTCCAGCCACTGTAATAAGAAAATCAAAAAGTTTGCTTTCAGATAAAACAGCCTTTAACTTTGTGTCATATTTCAAGCAAAATCATGCAATGGATTTAAAATATATTAAAAACGCAAGTAAAGAAAATGTTGATTTATATATTTATGATTCAATAGGTGAAGAAATAAAAGGCAGTGATTTTGCACGAGAAATTAGGCTCATTGAAGATACTGAAGTAAAGAGAATTAATGTAAGGATTAATTCAGGTGGCGGAATAGTTGTTGATGGTTTTTCTATTTGGGCAGCATTAAAAAATAGCTCAAAAGAAGTCCATACCTTTAATGATGGACTTGCTGCAAGTATGGCAGGTATATTATTAATGGCAGGTAAAGTAATTCACGCTGCAAATTATTCTCAATTAATGATTCATCCTGTTTCTGGAGGCTCTGAACAAGGAAGAAAAGCATTACAAGACAGTCTTGTAATGATACTTTCAAAAAGAAGCGGAAACACAAAAGAAGAAATAACCGAAATGATGATTGCAGAAACTTGGTTATCTGCAAAAGAAGCAAAGAAAAAGGGGTTTGTTGATGAAATATTTGAAGGAATAAACAAGTATGAAGTAAATCTGAAAGCAGCAGCAGAAATATTTGGCGAAAGCATTGAAATTGAAAATCCTTATCCAAATGAACATTCAGCAAGAATTGTAGAACCTTCAAAATTTGAAAAAGATAGTTTTAGAAGAAAAAAAATAAGCGAAGGCATTAATTTAATTCTCGGAAGACTGAATGGTGAAACGACAATGACAACCCAGGCATATAGATTTGATAAAGAAAATTTTTCAGTATCACAGGCAAAAAAATGGCTAATAGAACACAAAATTAAATATATCTTATTTGAACCCGCAAGTGCGGAAACTAAAACCTTTTTAAATATGAAAACCATTAATAATCTTTTAAAATTGGACGAAAATGTAGCTAAAGATGTTACTGAAGCTAAAGTTAAAGAAATTTTAACAAATTTAACTGCTCTTGAAGCTGCAAATAAAACATTAAAAGAGACTAATGTTGAATTAAAAACTGAATCTGACAAGTTTAAGACTGAAAAAGAAACAGTCCGTAAAGAATCAGTAAAAAATCAAATTGAAAAAGCTATCACTGATGGCAGTTTAAAAGCTGATAAAAAAGACGAATTGATTGCAGAATTTGGCAGCAATGTTGAAATGACTGAAAAATTCATCAGTTCCATCCAAGTAACAAAAGCACCGGATATTAAGAATGAAATTGATGGCATTAAAAATGATAAAGGCAAAACTACTTACAAAGGCAAAACAATGCGAGAATTGGAAAAAAGTGGTGAAGCTGAGGCGTTGAAAAACGAAAACGAAAAACTCTTTTACAAAATATTTAAAGAGGAATACGGCGAAGACAATTAAAATTATTTTTTAATCTTAAATATAAAAAAATGAACGTAGCAAAAGTAAAAGCACCTTTCGGAGTAGATGCCTCTGATATGACACAAAAGACATCTGTCAACGTAGGAGCAGTCGGAGCATTAGTAACTGCCGTTGAATATGGTGGAGCAAGTTTTCACAAAACAGTATTAACACTTGCTGATTTTGTAGTGGGAGCGGCAACAGGAGCAGCTGCTTTATGTTTTGGCGGATTAGCATATACACTCCCCGCTGGAGTTCAAAATATCAAATCTGTTTATATGAGTATAAAACTTACCGGCACAATTACAATAGTAGGCGACACTCCTGAAGTTGGCATTGGTTCTGTTCTTGGAGCAGGCGTGCAAGCAACTATCGGAGCAGCAGGTGCTACTATGGAAGATTACTGGGAAGGAACAGCAAGTGGTGCTATTGATGGAACAAATGCAGTTACAGCGACTAAGATAGCAACAGCTGGAGCACAAACAGGGATTTCTTTAAATGCCGTTGGTGATGCTAAAACATTTTACCTTAACGTAGCTGATAACTGGGCAGGAACAGGTGACGTAACAGCAACAGGCACGATTACTATTGAATGGGAAATGATAAATTAATTAATACTAATCTTTAAAATATAATAAAATGGGACAAGTTGTAAAAAAAGTATTTTTGCGAGACATCCAGGAAGAATTATTTGCTGGTGTAGAATTTGTAAAAGAAGCAGTAAGCCACGATATGTGGGTAAGTAATGATACTGTTTATATTCCGCAATCAGGTTCTAATCCTGCTGTAGTTGAAAACAGAACTGTTTTACCTGCGACAATCACGCAAAGAACAGATGACGAAAAATCATATTCTTTAAATGAATATACAACCGACCCTATTTTACTCAGGGACTTAGAAAAAATTCAGTTGAGCTATGACAAGCGTAAAAGTATTATGGCAGGAAGTATTAATGCTTTGAATGACAGATTAGCATTACAGGCATTGTATCAGTGGGCTGGAGCAACTTTAATAACATCAGCTGGTCAGATTATTTTAACTACTGACACAACTAACAAAGATGCTTTCGCTAATCCCCCTGACGCAACAGGAAACAGAGATGCTATTGCACTTGAAGACATTATGAAGGCAGCATCAAAGTTGGATGATGACGAAATGCCACAAGAAGGACGTTATTTAATTATGCCTTCCAAGATGTATTGGAATCATCTTGTTAAAAACAATACAAATATCTTATCTCGTGACTACAATCCAACCGGTGATTTTATTTCCGGTGTTGTTAGAAAACTTTTTGGATTTAATATTATCTTGAGAAGTTATATAGCAGTTTATGCAGATGCCGCAACTCCAACACTCAAGGCAGTAGGAGCAGCAACAGCAGCAACAGACTGTTTCTCTTGTGTTGGTTTTCATAAATCAGCAGCAGCCAGAGCACTTGGCTCAATAAAATTCTTTGAAGAAAAAGATTCACCTACAATGTTTGGTGATGTTCTTTCTGCAAAAGTGATGTTCAATGCAACTAAGATGCGAACAGATGGCAAAGGAATCGTTACTATCGTTCAAGATAAAACCTAAAAATATGATAAAACTTGGTAAAACTGAACTCATAGAGTTGAGTAAGGTATATTTTGAAAAAAATAAAGACCTACAAAAAATGATCGTAACAGAAGACGGTAATTTTTTCTACGTCAATCACGACCATTATGCTTATTCTCATGCACGAGCAAGAAAATTAAAAACTTTTGAAATTCGCAGAGATGATGTATTTCCTGCTCCGATTAAAGAAGCAAAAGTAACCGATGAAATGATCATTGCTGAATTAAGAATTTTTGCTGAAAAAAATGGCATTGAGTTAGGGAAAAGCATAAAGAAATCAGATATTATTGAAACAATAAATAATTCATAAGATGGCACTTCCTGATATTACCTTTACGAGAAATCAGAGCGGATTAGGCAGGCAATTACCTGGTGAAGACCATATTTCAGGAATGATGTTTTATATGGCTAATGGTGATCTGCCTTCTGGGTTTCTAACATCTGACAGAAATAAAGTAATTTATTCTGTTCAGGATGCCGAAGATTTGGGAGTATTAGATGATTTTTCTGATGAAATAGCCTGCACGGATGGTGCAGTTCAAATTACAGGCGTAGGAGCAACAGGTGATACTTGGACGATTACAATTCCTGATTATTTGGGCGGAACAACAACATTAGCTACTTATGTTGAACAATCAGGCGACGGAGTTAATGATGTATCGGCAGGATTAAACACCAATTTGAATAATAACACAACATCACACGGATATACTTCAACAGTTTTAACTGACACTGTTACAATTGTTCAGCCTGTTGGTTATGGTATCTATCCTTCAACAGTAACACTTGCAAGCGCAAGTTCAGGAGCAGGAACAACAGCTGTAACACAATTTATAATCTCAACTGCCGAAGGTTCATTCTTGGCTATCATGCACTATCTCATTTCAGAATTTTTTAGAATACAACCTAAAGGAATTTTATATTTAGGAATTGAAAGTAATGCAGCAACTTGGGACGGTGATGGAATTGTAGAATTACAGAATTATGCAGAAGGCAAAATACGTCAGATGGGAATTTTTATAACAGAAATTGATGGCTCAATAAATGCAGGTAAAACATTTGCAACTTCACTTTTAGACACTATTCAAGCAAAAATAGCTGTTTGTCAAACAGCACATAAACCTTTTAATGCTTTTGTAGTAGCTGATGTAAAAGGTGACGCATTAAGCGGATTAACAGATTTATCGGCACTATCAGGCCATAATATAACACTTTGCTCAGGTCAGGACAGGGGAAATTATGGTTATTTACTTTCCTTGATTTATGGTTATTCGGTTTCCGATATGGGAACAATGTTAGGAGTTGTAAGTTTAGCCCGAGTTCATCAATGTATTGCTAATGTTGGAAGATTTGATATTACAGGAACGGTAACAAAAACAAACGGAAATAACTTTACACTTGCTGACGGAACAGAACATGATGAAGCAGGATTTGCCACAGGTGCAAAAACAAGAGATCAGGTAAATTCATTACTTGAAGCATTACAGGCAAAATCACAAGTTTTTCAAAAAAAACACGTAGGAACTACCGGAACATATTGGAATGATTCCTGGACTTGCATAGCTCAAGATAATGACCTTTGTTATATTGAAACAAACAGAGTAATTGACAAAGGAGTAAGAAATGGAAGAACAAAATTACTTCCTTATCTCGCAGGTGACATCTATCTTAATGATGACGGCACAATGACATCTAATTCTGTTTCTTTATTTGAAAATGTAGTCGGCTCAGCACTAAGACAAATGACACAAGACGGTGAGTTGAGTGCTTATTCTGTTGATATTGACGACACACAAAATGTAGGTTCTACCGATACAGTTGCAGTAACCATGAATTTAATTAAAGTAGCAATCGGAAGAACATTTGATATAAATATTGGATTTATAATTTCATTATAATATGGAAGTAACATTAATAAACGGCAATGCTTATGATTATGTAAATATAATCATTAATATACTCGGAGTTCCTGTAAAAGGAGTTTATGAAATTAATTATACCGAAGTTCAGGAAAAAACTAATAATTACGGAACAGGCGAAAGACCACATTCAAGAGGCAGAGCAGCAATAGAGCCAGACGGAAGTCTCGGTATTGACATGGAGGACGTTGAAGCATTACGTGATGTAGCCCCCGATGGTTCTTTATTACAGTTACCAGCTTTTGATATTGTAGTAGTTTTCACTCCATTTGGCAAAGTTACAACTCACGTTTTACTTGACGTTGAATTTGTTGATGATGGCGTAGAAACCACACAAGGCGACAGTAAAATTGGTCGCACATTTGGATTAGTTATTTCAAAAGTAAAATTCAGATAATGATAATAACTGTAAAAGTAAGCGAAAAAGAAAGTTATAAATGTGAACTCAGAGAGCCTGAATTTGAGGAGTTGGCTCATGCATTAGCTTTGATGTCAATGGAAGGTGGTAGAGTGAATTTAGGTAGAGCAGGAAGATTTATAATTGAAAGTTGCTGGGTTAGTGGGGATAAAAAAATTAAAACAGATGCAAAAATACTTTTATCGGCTTCCTTAGAGGCAGCAGAACTAATTGAAATATTTGAGACAGAAATAAAAAAAAAATAAAATTACATACCATACGAAACAAAGCGGATGAGATAAAAAAATATTTTGCTCTCATCCGCTTTTTTTATAACATAGAACCGGAAAAATTAAATACCGATAAATTAGGAAAATTAGTTGCTGAACTTAATTATCTTTCAGAGATAGGAATATTAAAATAACGAAAAGCGAATTTTTAATGAAAAATCCTGAAACTTTTATGTTTTTGAAAAACGTAAAACGAATACCCCTATCTTAAAGGAACACAGAGGGTCATTTTACTTTTTTTACAAACTTTTTTGTTCAACAACAGACTTTTGAATTTTGAAAAAAATAAAAAAACTTTTTTTTCAAAACTCAACTTTTACTTTTTTGAAAATTTACTTTTATTTTTTTTGCAAAAAAAAACTTTTGTGTTTTCA